>ERZ857629.315-NODE-315-length-71934-cov-5.990609_pt1 | contig 71934 bp, 53 predicted proteins | sample MGYA00519700_ERZ857629 | MGnify/ENA primary metagenome ERZ857629 (study PRJEB31778, sample SAMEA3449351) | human gut metagenome | biome: human gut; feature: human-associated habitat; material: faeces | place: United Kingdom | collected 2010/2012 ... | reverse complement strand
TGACGGTGAAAGAGAAATATATCTTTACCGCCACGGCGGGAGAACACGGAAGCATTTCACCGAGCGGTGAGGTGGAGGTTGTGGAAGGAAGCAGCCAGACCTTCGTGATTACGCCGGAGGAAGGATATGAGGTAGACAGTCTGACGGTGGACGGAAATGCCGTAAGCGCTGTGACAAGATATACCTTTGAAAACGTGACAGCGGCACATACCATAGCGGTTACCTTCAAAATCCAGTACCGGATTATTGACGGCGCGGACAGCTCATGGACGCAGAACACGGACGGAAGCCTTATTATAAGAGGAAATGGTGCATTCTCCAGGTTCCTGAATGTCAAGGTGGACGGACAGGTCATTGACCCCGTAAACTACACGGTAAGGGAAGGCTCCACTATCGTTGAGTTGAAGGCAGACTACTTAAAGACTCTGCCTGAGGGCAGCCACACCTTTGAACTGGAATGGACGGACGGCTCTGCAAGCACCCACTTTACAGTGGCAAGAAATACGTCCGGCGGCAATAACAATAACAACAGTAATAACAATAATAGTAACAATAATAACAGCAGTCAGAATAACAATGCAGACAGCAGCAATACCGCGGAAAAAGCGAAAGATCCTAGTACCGGAGACACTTCCAATAATGTGTTCTGGTATCTCCTTACAGCAATGTCTGCTGTAGGACTTGCGGTAATAGCTTTCCTCAGAAACAGGAAAAAAGAGTAATTTTAGAGTAACAAACAAAGAAATGCCAGCGCCGACACTTGCCGGAACTGGCATTTCTTTGTTACAATAAACTCATCCTCTTTTCATGAGCGGAAAACGAAAAGAAATCAGGAGGACAGGGATGAAAAAACTCTTTCAGGCAATCCGAAAAAAGGAAAATGATACCGTAAAACAACTCATTGAGCAAAAACCGGTAATTTTGAAATTGCCAATTTCCTGTTAGATAGAGGAGCGGATGTGCATGCGAAGGAGTCTTTTGGAGCAAGCTGTGTGTGGAGATTGTGCAGAACCGCAGGGGACCTTTTGCCGGGCTATTCCTGGGGAGAACACCGGGTTTTCAATAATGCGGAGGTAACACCGGAATGGAGGCACGACCTCGGACGGATATTTTTGCTGTTAAAAGAATATGGCGCCGATTTTAGTGACGGGGAAATCAGCCGCTATCTTGCGGAGGAGCAGCACCCCTTGAGAGAATTCCTTGCGCTTTTATAAGCAGTGATAAGGAAATTGTTTTTCTGTTTTTAGAGGTATACTTTTAGATACGATTATATGCTACACCCCTGTGTTTTCCATCGGAAGCGCAGGGGTGTTTATAAAAACTTCACTTGTATATTGAATGTTTTTTCGGTAATATAAGACATGACAGGTGTAATACTTTTAGTGGAGCTGCACCTTTCACCATAAAAACAAGAAGATGAACTGCCTAAACTGATAGTTTGAATATGCGAGGAGAAAAAGAATGTCAGATTTATATAACGAAAATGATGACGATAGAAATGAAGACAAAAAAGAACAAATAGATGAGGAGAATGTTGAACAGAGTACCGAACAGAATACCGATACTCCGAAAGAGGATTTGACGGCTAACCACAAGGATGCGTCCACTACAGCGAATGCCGGAAAAAGCGATAACAGCGAGTATGAGGATGTGTGCTTTATCTGCCGCAGACCGGAGAGCAAGGCGGGCAGAATGTTTAAGCTGCCCAACAATATCTGCGTTTGTGACGATTGCATGCACAAGACCATGGAGACGGTAAGCCAGTTTGATTATCAGGGAATGTTGAACAATCCCGGACTGCAGAATGAACTGGATCAGCTGAGCAGACAGGGGGGATTTCCCAATATCAGTTTTGTGAATCTGGCGGATTTGCAGGGGGACGGTGGTATTCCCAATAAGCAGAAATTAAAGAAGAAAAAGAAAAAAGAAGGCGAAGAGCCCGTACTGGACATCCACAATATTCCGGCACCCCACAAGATTAAGGCAAGTCTTGACCAATATGTGGTAGGGCAGGAATATGCCAAAAAGGTAATTTCCGTAGCGGTGTACAACCACTACAAGAGAGTGGCTACCGGAACGATGGACGAGATAGAAATTGAAAAGTCCAATATGCTGATGATTGGACCGACCGGATGCGGTAAAACATATCTGGTAAAAACACTGGCAAGGCTGTTGGACGTGCCCCTTGCCATTGCGGACGCTACTTCCCTGACGGAAGCCGGATATATCGGTGATGATATTGAGAGCGTGGTATCCAAACTGCTTGCCGCAGCGGATAATGATGTGGAAAAAGCGGAAAGAGGCATTATTTTTATCGATGAGATAGATAAGATTGCCAAGAAAAAGAACAGCAATACCAGAGATGTGAGCGGTGAGAGTGTTCAGCAGGGAATGTTAAAGCTCTTGGAGGGCGCAGAGGTGGAAGTGCCTGTGGGAGCAAACAGCAAGAATGCCATGGTTCCGTTAGCTACCGTGAACACCAAAAATATCCTGTTTATCTGTGGCGGTGCGTTCCCGGATTTGGAAGAGATTATCAAGGAGCGTCTGACCAAAACGGCGTCCATCGGATTTAATGCCGAATTGAAAGATAAATACGACAAGGATAAGGATATTCTGTCCAAGGTGACGGTGGAGGACATCCGCAAATTCGGTATGATTCCGGAGTTTATCGGACGTCTGCCCATTATCTTTACCTTGCAGGGACTTTCCAAGGAAATGATGATTAAGATTCTGACAGAGCCGAAAAACGCTATTCTGAAACAGTATCAGAAATTACTGGAGTTAGATGAGGTCAAGCTGGAGTTTACGGACGGCGCATTGGAAGCCATCGCCGAGAAAGCCATGAAGAGAGATACGGGAGCCCGAGCGCTGCGCTCCATTATCGAGGAATTTATGCTGGATATTATGTATGAAATTCCCAAGGACGATAACATCGGCAAAGTTACCATCACAAGGGAATACATTGAGGGAACCGGCGGGCCGGTCATTGATATTCGCAGCAACTTGATTCAGGAACCTATGGAAAAACTGAATGAGATTCCGGCAAAATAAATATGCAAGCATGGATTGAATGTTTTCAGCTTTGATTTTGAAATCTGTTTTCATCCGGCTAAAAAAATTCACCTTATCGGATTCGATAGGGTGAATTTTTACTTGTGAAGGAAAAAAATTGTAAGACGGAAGATTTGCAAGGTTCTCATTTCTGCTTGGAATGGGGAAGCTGCAAGTCTTCCGCTATGATATGCTCCACTTCTTCCGTTTCTTCTTTGATATGATGTAAATTATTCGATATCTCTTTTTCGTCCTCCCGAATTTCCGGGTGCTCCTCAATTTCTTCCTGGATAAACAAAAACAGGAAGTTCACAAACAAAAGACCGCAGGAAATCCAAATGGTGCGAAAACCGCATACGGCAATCAGGTGTCCGCCGAAACCGGCGCCTAATCCGAACATGACAATGATGGCAAAATAATAGAGTGCCTTGCGGAGTATTTTTTTATCGTGGGTGCGTCCGTAAGCGCACAGGGATTCCACGCCGCTCCGCAGATTGCCGATACACATGGTGCTGGCAAAAGCGTAGCCGTTTACCTTCCGGAAAGCCTGTACCTGCATTGCACAGGAGAAGGAAACGACGGCGTTGGCTAACAGATTCCATGTGTCGGGCAGAAATCCCACAAGGAATAAGAGGACAATTTCCATAAACAGCACAAGCTGTCTCCAGTGGATCCATTTTGCTGCCTGAAATTTCTGACGGACGATTTCCGCTGCCGCCACTCCGAATGCAAAAAACAGCAGGGGAACCAGATAATGAATACTGCGGGAGAAGTCCCTGTCAACAAGGCACTGGCTGAAAAGTACGATATTTCCGGTCTGGGCATTGGCGAACACTTTTCCGCGCGAGATGTAAGTATAGGCGTCCTGTAAACCGCCGGACACAGACAGAATGGCGGCGGTCAAAAAGGACTCCGACATTTGCCCGTGAAATTTATGGGAAGAAGCTGACTGACGCATAAAAATCCCTCCTATTTACTCTTTTCTGACAAAATAGTATACTACAAACAGAAAAATATGCAAATACTTGTTGAGAGAGAGGTAGCACCATGACGCTTCAACAATTAAAATATGTCATCACGGTGGCAGAGACGGGGACGATTACGGAAGCCGCGAACCTGCTTTATATTTCCCAGCCGAGCCTTACCAATGCCATTCATGAACTGGAAAAGGAATTGAATATTACGATTTTTATCCGGACCAATAAAGGGATTCGCCTCTCCAAGGAGGGTGAGGATTTTCTGGGATATGCCAGACAGGTAGTGGAACAGGCAGCGATACTGGAAGACAAATATAAGGGGCGAAACGGTGGAAAGACACAGTTCTGCGTGTCCACACAGCACTATTCCTTCGCCGTGAATGCGTTTGTGGATTTGATTAAGGAATACGGACAGGAGGAGTACGATTTCAGCATCCGGGAGACACAGACCTATGAAATTATTGAAGATGTTTCGCAGATGAAAAGTGAAATCGGCATCCTGTTTCTGAATGATTTCAATGAAGCGGTGCTGAATAAAATTTTAAAATCCCATGATTTGGAGTTTCATGAGCTTTTTGTGGCAAGGCCCCATGTGTTTATCAGCAGAAAGCATCCGCTTGCCGGAAAAGAGCTGATTCATAATGAGGAATTGGAGTCCTACCCTTACCTTTCCTTTGAGCAGGGAGAGCACAACTCCTTTTATTTTTCGGAAGAAATTTTTTCTCCCTCGGAGAGAAAGAAAAATCTCAGAGTCAGGGACAGGGCAACCCTGTTTAACCTGCTCATCGGATTAAACGGCTATACCGTGTGCAGCGGTGTCATTGATAAAAAACTGAATGGAAAAGATATCATAGCGGTTCCGTTGGAAGATAAGGGAAATATGAGAATCGGCTATATTGTCCACCGGAAAGGGATGATAAGCAGATTGGGAGAAAGTTATCTTGCTGCATTAAAAAGGCATATATCATAGTTTAAAACTATGACAGAGACTGTTTTTTTAGTATTATGCAAATTTGAGTCCACAAATTATAATCAAAACAATTACAAAAAGATTATGATTTGGAGGGTATTATGCAGACTTCAGTGATTGGTTTTCCGAGAATCGGAGCGTACAGAGAATTAAAATTTGCGACGGAGAAATATTTCAAAAAGGAGATAGACTCCTCCGAATTGTCGCAGACAGCAGAGACATTAAGAAAAACACATTGGAATATCCAGAAGGAGGCAGGAATCCGTTACATTTCCTGTAATGACTTTTCCTTTTACGATATGGTGCTGGATACGGCGCAGTTACTTGGAATTATTCCGAAACGGTATCAGGAACTGGAATTATCCGAATTAGATACCTATTTTGCCATGGCACACGGCTATCAGGGCAATTTGGGGGATGTGAAAGCTCTGGCAATGAAAAAGTGGTTTAACACCAATTACCACTATATTGTTCCGGAGATAGAGGACGACACAAAGATACAGGTTTCCGGGGATAAATTGTGGAAGGAATACGAGGAGGCAAAGGCACTCGGGGTCACCACAAAGCCGGTTGTAATCGGAGCATATACGCTGTTAAAGCTGTGCAGATATACCGGACAGAAGAAGGCGGAGGATTTTGTGGAGGCGGCAGTCCGGGCATATCAGGAAATCATCCAAAAGAGTGAGGAACTTGGGATTGCATGGATACAATTTGATGAACCTGCACTTGTACAGGATATGAGTGGGGAAGAAATTGCATTTTTCCATAAAATATATGACGCGGTACTGCCCTGCGCAAAACAGAGCAAAATACTGCTCCAGACCTATTTTGGGGATGTGAGGGATATTTACCGGGACATCATTCAGATGCCCTTTGCGGGAATCGGTCTTGATTTCGTTGAGGGAAAAGAAACCCGTTGCCTGATAAAAGAATACGGTTTCCCCAGGGACAAGCTGCTGTTTGCCGGACTGGTGAACGGCAAAAATATCTGGCGGAATCCTTATGAAAAAACACTTAAAACCGTCAGGGAACTAAAGGAACAGGGCATACAGACAGTATTGTCCACGTCCTGCTCCCTTTTACATGTACCGTATACCGTAAAACATGAGGAGAAACTGTCCGGCGAATATCTGGCATATTTCGCCTTCGCAGAGGAAAAACTGCAGGAATTGCAGGAACTGAGTGTGCTGGCGGAGGATGAAAATTATCTTTCCCATCCTGCCTATTGCAAAAATAAAGAACTGTTTGCAGGTGACAGAGATTGTTACAATGCGCAGGTTCAGGAAAGAATTTCTCATGTGACAGAGGCGGATTCCGTAAGACTGCCCCTGCGTGCGGAACGCCAGAAACTCCAGAAAAAAGTGCTGGGACTGCCTCTGCTGCCCACCACTACAATCGGTTCCTTCCCGCAGACGAAGGACGTAAAAGCAAACCGTTCCGCCTTCCGGAAAGGGGAAATATCCGAACAGGAATATGTGGATTTTAATAAAAAGAAAATTGCGGACTGCATTGCATGGCAGGAGGAAATCGGTCTGGATGTGCTGGTTCACGGAGAATACGAGCGCAACGATATGGTGGAATATTTTGGAGAGGCATTGGGCGGATTTCTTTTCACCGAAAAAGCATGGGTGCAGTCCTATGGAACAAGATGCGTGAAACCTCCGATTATCTGGGGAGACGTATTCCGAGAGAAGCCGATTACTGTGGACTGGTCTGTCTATGCCCAGTCTCTCACCCAAAAAGTGGTAAAGGGAATGTTGACGGGACCGGTTACTATTTTAAACTGGTCATTCCCGAGAGAAGATGTTTCCGTGAAAGAATCCATTGCCCAGATAGCGTTGGCAATCCGGGATGAAGTGCTGGATTTAGAGCGCAGCGGAATCAAAGTGATACAGATTGACGAGGCGGCTCTGAGAGAAAAATTACCGCTCAGAAAATCTGACTGGTATACAGAGTACCTTGATTTTGCCATTCCGGCTTTCCGTCTGACACACAGCGGAGTGAAACCGGAGACCCAGATTCATACTCATATGTGCTATAGTGAGTTTGCGGATATTATTCCGGCGATTGACAATATGGATGCAGACGTGATAACGTTTGAGGCGTCCCGCTCCGATTTGCAGATTCTGGATTCCCTGAAGGAGAACCGGTTTGAAACGGAGGTCGGCCCCGGAGTATATGATATTCATTCCGCGAGAGTGCCTTCCGTGGAGGAAATTGTAAACGCAATCCATATTATGCTGACTAAGATTGACCGTGAAAAATTATGGGTAAATCCCGATTGCGGATTAAAAACAAGGGGAGTGCCGGAGACAAATGCAAGCCTTAAGAACATGGTAGAGGCAGCAGAACAGGTCAGAGAAAGACTGGCATAATCCATCATAAAGGAGAGAATATGATTTTTCTGATTGCAGGAGCTTCCCATGCGGGAAAAACCGTATTGGCGCAGAAACTTTTGGAAAAGTACAAGTACCCGTATTTATCCATAGACCTGCTCAAAATGGGTCTGATACGGAGCAAAAATACCGATTTGACGGTGGAGGATGATGACAGACTGACGCCGTATCTGTGGCAGATTGTGCGGGAAATGATTCGGACAGCCATTGAAAACAGACAGAACCTTATTGTGGAGGGCTGTTATGTTCCCTTTGACTGGAAAAAAGATTTTTCGGAAAATTATCTGTCAGAGATTCGCTATTGCTGCATTGTGCTGGACAAAGAATACATAGCCAATCACTTCCCGAAAATCAAGGCGCATGCCAATGATGTGGAACAGCGACTGGACGATTCCTGCTGTACCGTGGAGCTGCTCCAAAAGGATAATGAATACTCTCTGGAAATGTGCAAAAAATACGGCTGCCGTTATGTGCTGGTGAAGAACACCTACGATATAGATGAGGATACGGTGTTTGGAGACGGGGAATGGGATAAAACAGACAGGTAGTAGGATGAAGATTGAAAAATTTTATTTTTCAATCACGAGATTTGTGTCTGCGCGCACTTGACACAAACTCGCTATGCGCAAAGAACGTGCGCAGGAATGTGGAAAAATATGAAATGGTAAATAAAAGACTGCCCGGCAGGACGCCGGACAGTCTTTTTGGCAAAATTTGGTTTCAACTCCTTTTTAGTGCAGCATACTCCGAATGATAGAACTGATTTTAGGAGGTGTGCCGTAAAGCAGAACACCGACACGGTATATCTTGGCAGAAATAAGACCGATTCCCGCGGTAGAACCAATCAGAATAGCGATAGAAATCGCAATCTCATACCATGCAACCGTACTCATACATATTCTCGTAAACATAGCCATAGGCGAGGTGAACGGAATATAAGAGCATACGCGCATCAGAATATTATCAACATTTCCGTTTTGCATGGAGAATATTACAACAAAGAAAGCAATAATAAACAGGAAAGTAATTGGCATTACCGATGTGTTAATATCTTCCAGCTTGGATGCGGTGGAACCGATTGCTCCGTAAAGGAAGGCATAAATCAGAAAACCAAGGATAAAGAATACAAGCATATAAACAAACAAATTGACGGGGATGTTGAACATAGATTCAATTATCCAATTATCGCCCCATGCGGATTTGTTGATATTGTAGAACAGCAGTGCGGAACCGAAAATGGCTATGAGCTGTAAAAGTCCTGCGATACAGGAAGCAAGAACCTTGCCAAACATCATGCTTGCAGGTTTCGCACTTGTAATTAACAGTTCCATTGCCCTTGAACTTTTTTCTGTGGCAACATTTGTAGCAACCATCTGTCCGTAAAGGAGAATCCCCATGTATAAAGCAAAAATCATAATATAAGTGTAGTAGAAATTCTGCAGTTGATCCTTCCCGAGAGTAAGGGTACTGCTTTCAATCCGGACAGACAGAATTTCTTCCGCCTGTTCGGGGGACATTCCATTCTGTACCATGGCAGTCACTCTGTATACTTCCTGCAACACGGTGTCTGCAATGTCTGTATTGGAGTCATGTATAGAAAGGTTGTTTACATAGTAAGTATAAGAAGATGCGCTGTCCATTACAAAAGCACACTCTGCATCGCCGGAAATAATCCGGGCTTTTATATCGTCAACGGAACCTTCACCTATTGTTACCGTATAGCCGGTAAACGCATTATCAAAATATTGCTTTACCAGTGAGGAAAGTTCACTATCCTCCGCATACACAAGAAGAGTAGGTAAATCAGCATTTGCATCATTGTTATCCGATTCAAAAAGAGATGTTATATTGGGGATAAACATCGCAACAGCGATTGCCGCTACAAGAAATAAAGTAACGCCGACAAAGATTTTATTTTTAAAATAGCCACTTAACTCAAATTTCAATATTTTTCCAAACTGTCCCATGATTTCCGCCTCCTTACACCTGTTCGCCTGCATACTCTACGAAAATATCGTTTAAAGAAGGTTCAAACACCTTCACTTCGTCAATATCGTAGTTTTCAACAAGACGCTTCATGACCGCTTGCTTCTCACCGGGATTGGCAAGCTGAATCAGCAGAGAACCGCTGTCGGTTACGCTGCAGGCATTGCCAAAATCTGCTTTTATCGGGTCGGGTTTTGGGGTATTGACCACCAGACGGTCGCGCACATAATTTCTTTTTATTTCATTCAAATGCCCGTGAAGAGCTACCTTGCCGGCATTAATAATGGCAATACTGTCACAGAATTCCTCTATGTAACTCATTTGATGACTGGAAAACAAAACAATTTTTCCCTGTGCAATTTGTTCTTTTACCACATCTTTTAAAAGCATGGCGTTTACAGGATCAAGACCTGAGAACGGCTCATCAAGAATAACAATCTCAGGGTTGTGTGCCAGTGCGGTAATCAACTGGATTTTTTGCTGGTTTCCCTTGGACAGAGTATCGAGACGTTTGTTGCGGTATTCGCTCATGCCAAGTCTTTTGAGCCAGTAATCAACTGCTTTTACGGCATCACGGCGGCTCATGCCTTTTAGTTCCGCAAAATACACAAGTTGGTCAATAATGAGTTTTTTGGGGTATAAACCTCTTTCTTCGGGAAGATAGCCGAAACTCACCTTGTTGTAGTCAATGGGTTTGCCATCCACTAACACCTCGCCGTCATTGGCGGGGAATACATTCATTAAAATGCGGATAGAGGTTGTTTTGCCGGCACCGTTTCTTCCGAGCAAACCAAACGCTTTTCCGCTTTCCGCAGTAAAAGAGACTCCTTTCAGAACTTCCTTTTCCCCAAAGGATTTGTGAACATTTTTCAATTCGAGTAACATAACGTATACCTCCCTTAAAAGTACGTGACTCAATGATTGTATCACGATAGCCTACAGAAATAAAGCGATTTATAAGTATTGTAAAATAAAATATTGGAATGTTGCTGAAGGATAAACCAATAGCCCTCCTGCCAAATACAGGAACATTTCAAGGTCAGCCCTGATTCTCACATAAATCATAAAAATTCAAAAAATACTATTGACAATTCTCCGAACTATGCTATGATAAACATATGAACAATGGTTCATATGAATGAATAAAAATATGAGTTGCAAATGCGTCTCACTTGCAACTACAAAAAAACTAAAACATAATCATATCAATGGAGGAGAAAATTATGAAAAAAACTTACAAAATCGAAGTGGACTGTGCAGCATGTGCATTGAAAATGGAGGAGGCTGCTAAAAAAGTAGAAGGTGTAAAAGATGCAACCGTCAGCTTCATGACCCAGAAGATGAACGTAGAATTTGCTGAGGAAAGCGACGCCAAGGCAGTTATGCAGAACGTCCTGAAAGCCTGCAAAAAAGTAGAATCCGACTGCGAAATCTACCTGTAAGTACATTCCTTTCGCACGAATGGGGACTTACCGACACGGTTTCGCTTCATTCCAACCCAGCGTGTTTTGTCCCAGCCCGGCGAATTGCGTTCCGACTCGGCACATTCCAACCCAGCCCGGCGAATTGCGTTCCGATTCGGCACATTCCATCCCAGCCCGGTGCAATCCGTTCCGACTCGGCACATTCCATCCCAGCCCGGTGCAATCCGTTCCGACTCGACACACTCTATCCCGACACGGTGTGTGCTAATCCAGCCCGGCGCGTTCCATTCAAAGGCCCTTGAACAACGCCGGCACTTAGCGAGGTACTTTCGAGCTTAGTGCCACTGCGTTGTTCTCGGAGCGAGAGCGTGCCGTGAATGGAATGCGCCGGGCGGCAACAGCGGGCACCGCCCTTCGCGAGAGCGTGTCATGAATGGAACACGCCGGGCGGCAACACTGCACCACCCCGCACCCTCTAACCCCAACAAGGAGGCATTTTTATGACCAAGAAACAGAAAAAAGTTCTATACCGGATTATCATAGCAGCTGTCCTGCTGGTCGCACTCCGTTTCGTTCCGGTTGACGGCTGGCTTAAGGCTCTTTTATACATGATTCCCTACGCGGTAATCGGTTACGACATCCTCCGCAAAGCCGTACTCGGCATTGCACACGGAGAAGTATTCGATGAAAATTTCCTGATGGCGGTTGCAACCGTAGGCGCCATCGGTTTAGGAGACTATTCCGAAGGTGTGTCCGTTATGCTGTTCTACCAGATTGGAGAACTGTTCCAGTCCGTGGCAGTGGGCAAGAGCCGCCGCAACATCAGCGCTCTTATGGATATTCGCCCGGACTATGCCAATATCGAGGACGAAAACGGTAACTTACAGCAGGTAGACCCCGATGAAGTCGAAATCGGCACGGTCATCGTGGTTCGCCCCGGCGAGAAAGTACCCATTGACGGCGTGGTCGTGGAAGGTGAATCCACCCTGAACACCAGCGCCCTCACCGGCGAGAGTGTACCCAGAGGCGTTCACTCAGGCGATGATGTCATCAGCGGATGTGTCAATATCAGCGGACTTTTGAAAGTGCGCACCACCAAGGAATTCGGTGAATCCACCGTTTCCAAGATTCTGGATTTGGTGGAAAATTCCAGCATGAAAAAATCCAGATCCGAAAACTTCATTACCAAATTTGCTCATTACTACACTCCGGCGGTATGCTACAGTGCACTGGCACTGGCAGTCATTCCCCCTGTGATTAACCTCATTCTCGGCAATCCCGCATCCTTGGCAACATGGATTACCAGAGCGTTGACCTTCCTTGTAATCAGCTGCCCCTGCGCACTGGTTATTTCCATTCCCCTCAGCTTCTTCGGCGGAATCGGCGGAGCTTCCTCATGTGGTATTCTGGTGAAAGGCTCCAACTATCTGGAGGCGCTGGCAGAGGCAAAATATGTGGTGTTTGATAAAACCGGTACACTGACTAAGGGAGTATTTCAGGTGACGGAGATTCATCCCTCACAGGAATTTGAAAAACAGTATGGTGAAAAAGCAGATGATAAATTACTGGAATTTGCGGCATGTGCCGAAAGCTACTCCAGCCATCCCATCAGTAAGAGCCTGAAAGAGGCTTACGGACAGACCATCGACAACAGCAGAGTTGCGGATGTGCAGGAAATCAGCGGACACGGCGTGGAGGCAAAGGTGGACGGCATAGCCGTGGCAGCAGGAAACGCCAAACTCATGAAGTCCCTAAGTCTTTCCTATGAAGAGAATCCCGGTGTCGGCACCGTCATTCACATGGCAGTCAATCGGCAATACGCCGGATACATTCTTATCTCCGACGTGGTAAAGGAACAGTCCGCAGGCGCCATCGCCAAATTAAAGGCTTCCGGCGTGCGCAAGACCGTCATGCTCACCGGCGACAGCAAGACAGTGGCAGAACATGTGGCAGACCAGTTACAACTGGATGAGGTTTACAGTGAACTGCTTCCCGCTGATAAAGTACAGCAGGTAGAGCGGCTGCTGCAGGAAAAAGGTGCCAAGGAGAAGCTGGTATTCGTGGGTGACGGAATTAACGACGCACCGGTGCTTTCCAGAGCAGACATTGGCGTGGCGATGGGAGCGTTAGGCTCCGATGCAGCCATTGAGGCAGCAGACGTAGTGCTTATGGACGATAACCCGGAGAAGATTGCACTGGCAATGCGGATTGCAAGAAAATGTCTCCGCATCGTGTATGAAAATATTGCTTTTGCCCTGACCGTGAAAGCAGCCTGCCTGATACTGGGCGCTCTCGGCATCGCCAATATGTGGGTAGCCATTTTCGCGGATGTGGGCGTTATGGTGATTGCGGTACTGAATGCCGTGCGTTGTCTGAAAATAAAAGAATAGTACAGAAAAAAACTAAAAAATATATACCTGTAGAGGAAAGAGATATATTGCATTTGCAGTATATCTCTTTTATAATAGTGAAAAATAAAATCGTTTTCATAAAACATTATATTCTGGCACATAGAGGAGTGAACCGATGAAGGGAAAGATAACGGCGGGAATCTTAATAGGCAGCATGCTGATTATGACAACAGCTTGCGGAGCGCAGGAACAGAAAGAGGCAGAAGTGGTTCTGGTACAGGACAATTCGCAGGAAACTTACCACACTGCCACGGTTGGCTATGGAGATGTCACAAAGCATGTGAACATTAACTGCACCTACACCGCAACGCAGACCCAGAACCTGTCTTTCCCCGTGGACGGTTATCTGATAGAAAAAGTGAACGTGAAAAAGGGCGATTACGTCACGAAAGGGCAGCTGCTTGTTTCACTGGATGTGCAGGATTTGAAAGAGCAGATAGAGGAACAGGAATACACAATCCAAAGTCTGGAATTAAAGCAGAAACAGACAAAGGAATTGCAGGAATTTGATTTGGAAAGCGCGGACACCCTCTTTGAATATACCGGCAAATCCGTTCAGGACAGGAACGAATTGAAAAAGAAAAAGGAGAATATTCTCAAACAATACAAGACCACGCTGGAGGACTTGGAGGACAGTATCCTTGTGGAAAAGGACAGACTTGCCGCCCAAAAGGCAAGATATGAAGAGGGACAGATGTTTGCGGGAATCAACGGCGAGGTGACTTACATAAAAACCTCCCTTTTGGACACCTACAGCAAGAAGGACGAACTGGTGCTGACCATCAGCGATCAGGATACCTGCTATTTTGTGTCGGACACCATGGAATACGCGGACTTTTTTGCGGAGGGCGAGACGCTGGAGCTTACCTACCGGGAATCCGGCAAAGATATGGTCTGCCCGGTGCAGCCGGCGCTTAAGGAAAGCTGGAACGAGGAAATGTATTTTAAACCCGTGGACGGGGCACTGATAGACACCGGCAAGAGCGGAAGCCTTACACTGGAGCTGGACAGCCGGAAAAACGTGCTTTGCGTGCCGGCGGATGCGGTGCATGAGTCCAGCAACGGAACCTTTGTCTATCTCATGCAGGACGGTCTGCCGCAAATGCGGTATGTAACCCTCGGGCTGGTGGGGGATGACACGGCGGAAATCACGGACGGCTTGCAGCCGGGAGAAATCATTGCGCTGACGAAATAAATTTAGGTGGGATTACAACATGAAAATGACGAGACGGTTTGGAATCATATTGGTGAGTGCTCTGCTGCTCACAGCATGTGCGGACAGTAAGCCGCAGGAAAGTGTGGTGGAGATTACGGAGTCCGACCTGAATGCCCCCCAGACGACCACGGTAGTCAGAGGGGACTTGCAGGCTGCGGTATATTATGATGCGCAGATAGGGCCGAAAACGGAGCAGCTTTCTTTCAAAAACGACGGTACTTTCGGAGAGTTCAAAGTGCAGCTTGGGGACATGGTGAAAAAGGGAGACGTTCTTGCCGTGCCCGCACTGGAGAATTTGGAGGAAGAAATCGAAGCAAAAACCGATGAACTTGCCAGTTTGCAGGCAAATTACGAGCATGACAAAAAGGCGCTGGAAAATCAGATTGCCATTGTGGAATACCGCTTGGAGGAGGACTATTCCAAACTCAAAACACTGGAATACCCGGATCCGAAGTACAGCGAACTGTGCCTGCAGGCGGGAAACCACGACGAGGAGAGAAGACGGCTGGAGCTTAGCCTAAAACAACTGGAGGAGACCTATCAGCTTAACAAAACCTACTGTGAGAGTAAACTTGAAAAATTAAAAAAAGAGAAAAACGGCAATGTAATCACCGCGCCCTTTGACGGCGTTGTGGTTGCCGTGGAAGAGGCGGTTTACGGAGACAGTATCGATACCAACCGGTACTATATCGCCTTGGGAGACACCACCGTCCAATACGCAAGATGCGAATATGCGGGCGCCTATTTCTTAAAAAGCGCCGAAAGGATTCTGTTCTGGCGGGACGGCGCGGAGTATGAGGCAACGCCGGTTTCAAGGGACGACCGCTATTACATGGAACTGAAAAATAACGGCGAGACCATCTTTTCGGAATTTGAAGTGACCGATACGCAGGGAACTCTTTCCGAGGGAGATTACGGCAAGATAAAAGTTGTCATGAAGGAGAAAAAGAATGTTCTTTTGCTTCCGGAAATCTGCCTGAATTCATCGGGCGGAGAGTATTACGTTTACAAGGACGTGGACGGAAGCCATGAGAGAGTAGCCGTTTCGGTGGGAAGCAAGGACGGGCTGAACGCCGAGATTACGGGCGGACTTGAGGAAGGAGATGTGGTGTATGTGCAGGAGTAAGAAACTAACCGTTTTTCTGCTTGGCATGGCGGTTGCCACAGCTTTTTCCGGCTGTTCCCTGAAAAATATGTTCAGTGATACCGGAAGCAGCAGACAGGAACAGATAAACCGCGAGGATTACCTGAAAACGGACGCACTGGCTCAGGACGAAAAAGAAACCGGCACCCAGAACTATAAAGTTTATACGCTGGAGCTTGGAGATTTTTCGGAGGAGGCGCGGAAACAGACGCTCAAACGCTGCTTTATCAATGCCCCCACCATAAGGCTGGATGTGGATGACATGGAGGCACGGTTTGGGGAATACATAGCCAATTACGGACAGTACGTGGAGAAGGGTGATGTGATTGCCACCGTATATACGGAGGTGGACACGGTAGCCGTTGAGGAGGCGAGAATCCATGCGGACAGACTGCGGGAGCGCTATGCGGCGGCAGAGGCGCAGATGCAGGCGGATTTGCAGGATATACTGGACGCAAAGGGAATCAACTACAATTACTACGAGCAGCAAATCTATGACGTGCAGTATAAACAGAGGCAGCAGGACTGGGAGCTGGAAAAATTTAATTTTGAGGCGCAGATAAAAGCGGCGGATAAAACCTTGAACAAGCTGACGAAAATCGGCTCCGTATATGAAATCAAGGCAACGGAATCCGGCTATGTGAGCATGGAAACCAAATATGCGGCGGGAACAAAGTTAAAGGACGGGGCGGTTATCTGCCAGATTTTGAACAACAACGTGATTTACGCCAAAGGAACACAGCAGACGGAAGAATTTTCCTACGGAATGGAAACGGAAATCACAACCCCGCAGGGAACGACGCCGGCGCTGGTAGTAAACGGCGGCAGCCGGATACTGTACGGCAATCTGGACAAGGGCGAGACTGTTTTTCGGCTGGAGATTGCGGACGGGCAGCAGAGCGAGGTGCTCACCGGCTACAACAATCTGGTGTTAAACGGTGAGGTAAAGACGATTCACAACGTGGTGACGATACCGAAAAAAGCGGTCACGGAGAAGGACGGCAAGTATTTTGTAACGGTTCTGAAAGAGGACGGAACGCTGTTAAAAACCCAGTTTCTGCCGGGAGGCAGCAATTTGGACGTCTACTGGGTGATGGATGGACTGACGGCGGGAACCCAAATTGTATACAACTAAGAATGAGGGGAGTACAAACACTATGTTTTCTCTGATGTTACATAAATTGATACATAAAAAGTGGATGGTCTTATGCCTGATGATAGGAAATATCCTGCTGGTGTCGGTGGCGGCAAGCTACCCGCTGTACCGGGTGTCCTCCTTTCAGAAAATGCTGACAAGGGAATTTGACGATTATGCGGAGGAAAAGAACCGCTTTCCGGCAGTTTTTGAGGTGAGCTGTTCCGCCATGAAAGGCAGTACCCAGACTTCTCCCTCCGGCGTGGAGGAGGCGGCCTTTGCCGCGGCGGAGACTCTGCCGGTGGAAATCTCGGAATCCGTTGTGGAATACCGTCTGGGCAGCCAGAAAGTGACCCCTTCCGTGGTGAGAGACGGCGAGGAAGAAAAGAAGATTACACTGGCGGCAATTTCCGATATGCAGCAGCATGTGGAGCTTTTATACGGAAGATTCCCGGAGGATACGCCGGATGCAAAAGGTTTTCTGGAAGTCGTGGTGAGCGATGAGGCGATGATTTCACAGGACATTCTGTTGGATGACGAATACACCTACACCACCACAAAACTTATGGACGGTGAACTGCTTAAATTAAAGGTGGTGGGTATTTTCCATGCACTGGACGAAACCGAGGTTTACTGGCAGACGGTGACGGATGATGTGGGCAAGATGGTGTATACCTCAAGGGAGGCGTTCCGCACCTGCTTTCTGGGAAAGGGCGTGGAGGAAAACTACAGCTTAAGCGGTACATGGAGTTTTATCTGGGATTACAACAAGCTGGAAATTACGCAGGTCAGCGACTTAACCCGCGCCATGAACCGTCTGGACCGAGACGAAACGCTCAAAGGCAAAATAGAGGACAGCGGCTACCGCCAGATTCTTTCCGAGTACAGCAGCAAGGCGAAGCGGATCGAGGCAACGCTCCTGATTTTACAGGTGCCGGTGCTTTTACTGTTGTGTGCGTTTCTGTATATGATAGCGGGACAGATGCTACAGATGGAGCGAAACGAAATCTCCCTCCTGCGTTCCAGAGGCGCCTCCAAGCGGCAGGTATTCTGCCTGTATCTGATGCAGAGCGTTTTTCTGGGATTGATTTCCCTGTTTGTGGGGATTCCACTGGCAATACTGTTCTGTAAGCTGCTTGGCTCGTCCACGGCATTTTTGGAGTTTGGTGCGGCGGGAAGCCTGACGGTGCGTTTTACCCCGGACATTATTCCCTATGCGGCGGGAGCGGTGCTTTTGTCCGTGATTATGACAACCATTCCCGTTCTGTCCTACAGCGGACTCTCCATTGTCAACTTAAAACAGAGCCGCTCCAGACAAAAGAAACCGTTCTGGAAAAAACTGTATCTGGACGTGGTGCTTTTGGCGGTGTCCCTCTACGGATTTTACTCCTTCCGCAGAACATCGGGACAGGTGGTGAAGGACGTTTTGGAGGGGAATTCCCTAGACCCTCTTTTATATATCAGCTTTTCTTTGTTTATTTTGGGAGCGGGACTTTTGTGCGCCAGATTACAGCCCCTTATTTTAAAGTGTTTCTTCCGTATTTTTAAAAACCACATGAAACCGGCGGGCTATGCCTCCGTTTTGGGAACCATACGAACCGGGGCAAAACAGGACTTTATCATTCTGTTTCTCATACTGACGGTGTCTATCGGTATCTCGGACACCACCATCGCCCGGACCATTGTGTTAAATGCGGTGAACAATACCAGACATATCGTGGGTGCGGACATTGTGGTGAAAGAAAAATGGGCGGACAACCGTGCGTCCAGAGCGCGGAACCCGGAGCTGGAGCTGGAATACACGGAGCCGGATTTTGACAAATACAATACGATTCCCGGCGTGACCTGCGCCACCCCCGTCATACGGGTGGACAAAGGAAATGTCTCGGCAAAAAGCAAGATAAAGACCACCATTATGGGAATCCGTGCGCAGGGCTTTTACAACGTGAGTTATATGGAGGACGACCTGCTGCCCTACACCTACGCGGAATATCTGAATGTGCTTGCCACAGACCCGCAGGCGGTACTGGTGTCCGAGAATTTCATGATAAAACAGGGGTATCAGCTGGGGGACATTATCTCCTATGAAAATGATGACGGTGCCAAGGCGATGGGACTGATATACGGATTTTTCCCGTACTGGCCCACTTACGAACCGCAGTCCTATACCGTCAATTCCGACGGCAATGTGGAGGAAGAGGACAATTATCTGATTGTGGCGAACCAGACTTACCTGAAAGAACAGTGGGGCGCTTATCCTTACGAGGTCTGGCTGCAGACAAGTGACGGCGGACAGGGATTTTACGAATGGGTGGCAGAACACCCCGAACTGAAACTGACCAAAATCGAGGATATGACACAGAAGGAAGAATCCATTATCCATGAAACCATGTTTCAGGGAACCAACGGTATTTTGTCCATGAGCTTTATTGTTATTTTGCTGCTCTGCTGTGTGGGCTACCTGATTTACTGGATTATGTCCATCCGCTCCAGAGAATTGTTGTTCGGCGTGCTGCGGGCAATGGGTATGCGAAAGGCGGAAATCAACTGGATGCTGATTGTGGAGCAGATTTGCTCCGGACTTTACGCCATTGTGTGCGGCGGCGGTATCGGAGTGCTGTCATCCCGCATGTTTGTCCCCATGATTCAGCAGGCGTACGCCGCCTCCGAGCAGGTGCTGCCCTTACGGCTTATCACCAAGACCGGGGACATGGTGCAGTTGTTTGCGGTAATTGCTGTAATGCTCTGCGTGTGTCTTGTGGTATTGGGCAGAATCATTGCGAAAATGAATATCAGCAGTGCACTGAAACTGGGAGAGGACTAAAACGGATTTTTCCGTGAATAATTCGGGCAGAAGAAAGGGTAACAGAGTATGGCACAGGAAAACAGATTGCAGGCAGTCAATGTGACAAGAACATTTCCGGTGGTGGGCGCACAGGATTTTGTGGCGGTGGATAAAGTATCGTTGGAAATCCCGGCGGGAAGCCTTGCCATTTTGAGGGGGCGCTCCGGTTCCGGTAAAACCACGCTCTTAAATATGCTGGGGGCGCTGGATATGCCGACAGAGGGAAGTATTTTCTTTGACGGCGAGGACATTACCAAGTGCTCCGAGGGAAAGAGGGAGAAGCTGCGCCGGGAAAAAATCGGCTTTGTGTTCCAGTCAGTGTCCCTGATTCCGATGATGACAGCCTACGAGAATGTGGAGTTTGCCCTGCGGATGGCGGGAATCAAAGAGGGGCGGAAGGAACGCTGCGAGGAATGTCTGAAAATGGTGGGACTGGGCGGCAGAATGCACCATATGCCGCAGGAAATGTCCGGCGGCGAACAGCAGAGAGTGGCGATTGCCAGAGCGGTGGCGCACCGTCCGGGAATTATTTTTGCGGACGAACCGACGGCGGAACTGGATTCTGCCACGGCGGTTAATGTGGTAAACCTCTTTAAAGAGATGGCGGCGAAGGAAAACGTAACCATCGTCATGACAACCCACGACACCTCCCTAATGGGAGCCGGGGACGTGGTGTTTGAATTAGAAGACGGTAAATTAAAGTAGGAAATAGAGAAGTAAAGGAATCGTGTTTTCACAACATTGTGGAAACGCAGACAGGAAAAGGCGAGGAATCGTATGAGTGAAGCAATCATTCAGGCAGACAATCTGGTAAAAATTTATAAGACCAAGGACATTGAAGTGGTGGCTCTGCAGGGACTGGATCTGAGTGTGGAACAGGGCGAACTGATGGCGATTATCGGTAGCAGCGGCAGCGGCAAATCCACGTTCTTAAATATGCTGGGCGGACTGGACCGCCCCAGCGCCGGCAAACTGTATGTGGACGGCAAGAACCTGTTTTCCATGACGGAAAAGGAACTGGTGGCGTATAAGCGCTCCACCGTCGGGTTTGTCTGGCAGAACAACGGGCGGAATCTGCTCCCCTACTTAAGCGCCTATGAAAATATCATGATGCCCATGGAGTTAAACAGCTACAGGGAGCGCAGGGAGCGGGCGGATATGCTGCTTGACATGGTGGGGCTTGCGAAAAAAAAGAATAACCGGATGCAGGAAATGTCCGGCGGCGAGCAACAGAGAATTGCCATTGCCATTGCGCTGTCAAACTCCCCTAAGATACTGCTGGCGGACGAACCTACCGGCTCCGTGGATACCAGAACGTCCAACTATATTTTTGATATTTTCAAGCGGCTGAATCAGGAGCTTGGAGTTACCATTGTGATTGTCACCCATGACGTGTCCCTTTCAAGAAAGGTGCAGCGCGTGGCGGCAATCCGCGACGGCAAAATCAGCAGCGAGCGCATTTTGCGGGAAGATTTTGCGCAGCGTATCAAAGAAGCGGACAAGGCGGCGGATTGGCATGAGACAGAGACGCAGGACGAATTTGCCATATTGGACAGGGCGGGAAGAATCCAGCTTCCGAGAGAAATGCTGGAGGAAATGCACCTGACGGACAATAAAGTGCGGCTCGTTGTGGAGAACGGGCGCATTATTTTGGAGAATCCGACACAGAACTAAAAAAATAACACCGCAGGAAAAAAAGGTTCATTTTATTCGAAATGAATCTTTTTTATGATGTCAGTATAATGGAGGGAAATAGAAATGAAACATATTACTTTTACGGACAACAATGGAACATTCCGATTGGAAAAGGCACAGGAGTACAGCTATCTGTATTTTCCCGTTGCCAGCGGAACCGGATTAAAAAGTGCAGTGACGCCGGAACTGGGCGGTGACGCTAAGATGGACCAGAACCATTTTCTGCTGCAGCCGGTGAGTGCAGAGGAGCTGCACAACAATAAATCGACCAGAAATTTCTGGTGCCGTATGGAGGACGGCGGATATTTTTCTGCCACGGGCGTTTCTGCCATGCAGCAGGCGGCAAAGTTCTCCGGCAATGCGGAGGATATTACCGTGGATGCCGGACTGATGTGGCACAAGGTGAGCCGCAAGATTGAAAAGTACGGAATCAAAGCAGAAGTTCTGTCCTTTGTGCCGGAGGGCGTGGAGACGGAAGTTATGCAGGTCACTCTTACCAATGAGGGAACGGAGACTGTTACATTTACCCCTGTGGGCGCCATTCCGGTTTACGGAAGAAGCGCGGACAATCTGAGAGACCACAGACATGTAACCTCCCTGCTCCACAGAGCGTATGTGACGGAGAACGGTATCTGTGTACAGCCGGTGCTTTCCTTTGACGAGAGAGGACACAGGAGAAACTTTACCTCCTACTTTGTGGCAGGTGCAGAGGGAGACGGCACCAAGCCGGAAGCCTTCTACCCGGTGGTGGAGGACTTTATCGGCGAGGGCGGCAGTCTGGAAGTGCCGGAAGCGGTGGCAAGACTGAAAGGCGGCGTAAAACCCGGAACCCATGCGGACGGCTACGAAGTGATGGGCGGAATCCGTTTTGCCAAGAAAACCTTAGCACCCGGAGAAAAGGCAGTTTACGTGGTACTGCTCGGCGTGGAAGACACGGACACACAGACACCGGAGTTAGAGGCTTATGCGGTATCTGTCACGGCAAAGGCAGTGGAGAGCCTTGGCAGTGAAAAGAAGGTACAGAAAGCGCTGGAGCAGACAAAGGCTCACTGGGAGAATGAAAACAATATCGCATTCCACACAGGGGATGCCGCTTTTGATAACTTTATGAAATGGGTCAGCTTCCAGCCGGTACTCCGCCGGATTTACGGCTGCTCTTTCCTGCCCCATCACGATTACGGTAAGGGCGGAAGAGGCTGGAGAGATTTGTGGCAGGACCAGCTGGCACTTTTGATGATGAATCCCAAGACCGTGGGAGAAATGTTACTGAACAATTACTGCGGCGTGCGTATGGACGGAAGCAATGCGACCATTATCGGAAGCAAGCCCGGCGAATTTGTGGCAGACCGCAACAACATTACCAGAGTGTGGATGGATCACGGACTCTGGCCGTTCATGACAACGGACTTGTACATCCGCCAGACCGGAGACACCGGACTTTTGTTAAAGGATGCCGTGTACTTTAAGGATAAACAGGCGGCAAGAGGAACCGAGACAGACACTTTGTTTGAGGAAGAACAGGGAACAAAGCAGCTCACCGCAGAGGGCAGCGTATATTCCGGTTCCGTTCTGGAGCACATTCTGGTGCAGAATCTCACCGCTTTTTATGAGGTGGGCGAGCATAACCATATGAGACTGCGCGGCGCAGACTGGAATGATGCACTGGATATGGCGCCGGAAAGAGGCGAAAGCGTTGCTTTCACCGCTGCATATGCGGGAAATCTGGAAGATTTGGCAAACCTGTTACACTATCTGGAACAGGAAAAACAGGTGACGGAAGTGGAAATCCTTGAAGAGATGCTGCCGCTGTTTGCAGGGGATGAGAAGCTGTACGAGGATATTGAGGCGAAAAAGACACTGTTACATAGCTACTGCGAGAGCGTAAAACACAGCGTGTCCGGCAAAAAAGTGTCCGTGAAGGTGGCAGAACTGGCGAAGTCCCTTTCGGACAAGGCGGCTTGGCTCAAAGACCATCTGCGCAGAACGGAATGGCTGGAAGAGGGCTGGTTTAACAGCTATTACGACAACAACGGACGCCGTGTGGAAGGCAAACAGGCGGACGGCGGTGTGAGAATGATGCTCACCGGTCAAGTGTTCAGCGTAATGTCCGGTACTGCGACCAAAGAACAGACGGCGCAGATTGCGGCGAGCGCAGATAAATATTTGTATGAAAAAGAGAGAGGCGGCTATTGTCTCAACACCGATTTCCACGAGTTAAAGACCGACATGGGAAGAATGTTTGGTTTTGCTTACGGACACAAGGAAAACGGTGCGGTGTTCTCCCATATGACTACCATGTTTGGAAACGCTCTGTACAAGAGGGGCTTTGTGCAGAACGGCTACAGGGCATTGGATACCCTGTACCGCCAGTCCGCAGATTTGGAGAAATCCTGCATTTACCCCGGTATTCCGGAGTATTTCAACGACAAGGGAAGAGGCATGTACCACTACCTCACCGGAGCGGCAAGCTGGTATCTCCTCACCGTATTGACGGAAATGTTTGGTGTGAAGGGTGCCTACGGCGACCTGATTCTGGAGCCGAAGCTGCTCTCCCAGCAGTTTGATGCAAGGGGCGAAGCGGGAGTAACGGCACTGTTTGGCGGACGCAGAATCCATGTGGTGTACAACAACAGTGATGATGCGGACTACGGCGAGTATGCCATTGCAGACTGTACCATCGACGGAGAAGTGTTTGCTCTTGCAAAGGAAAATGCAAAGAGCCTGTGCATTCCCGCCAATGTACTGGAGAAACTTGCAGCGGATAAGGAACACACAATTTATGTGAATTTAAAAGGAATCTAGGATGAAAAAAGGAAACGGTAAGGGCTTTACGCTGGAAAATTATGCAAAAAAATCTGCATTTGCCAGTTTTCTTCCGGGTATCAGCGGCAGAAAGGGAATTCCGGTCTGGTGCTGCTATGTAAACCGGGGGCAGGCTGTGGTTAGCTTCGGCGCTGAGGATAAGGATCATTCCATTATGGAATTTTATCCGGCGCATCAGGCGTACCAGAATGTAAAGCTCACCGGATTCCGTACTTTTTTGCGGGTGGACGGAAAGTATGCGGAACCGTTCGGTGATACGGATGTCCCCCACACCATGACCATCGAAAAGAACAGCCTGCGGATACAGGAAAGTAACCCGGACACCGCGATTGACACTGCGGTGTGTTATTTCACCCTCCCCATGGAAAGCGTTGGCGCACTGGTGCGCAAGGTGACCTTTACCAACACCGCTGACCGAGTGGAAGAACTGGAAGTACTGGACGGCATGCCGGCACTGGTGCCGTACGGTGTGGGAACGGATTCCCTGAAAAAAATGGGGCAGACCATTAAAGCATGGATGCAGGTGGAATATGCCGCGGAGGAAGTTCCCTGTTTCCAGGCGAGAGTGAGCGTGGAGGACACGGCGGTGGTGACGGAGGTGTCCGGCTGCAATTTCTCAATGGCGGTCAATGACAGGGGAGAGAGGCTGCGGGTGGTGGTAGACCCGGAAACGGTGTTTGCCTATGACAATTCCCTGCAGCGGGCAGTGTCTTTCCAAAAAAAAGGACTAGAGGGAGTGTTTGACGGCAGACAGGCGCTTTCCAACCAGTACCCCTGTAGCTTTTTCGGTGAGAAACGCTTGCTTTCTCCGGGCGAAAGCATGACCTTATATGAAATGACGGGACAGGTCGGGGAACGGGGAATTTTGGAGCGCTTTTTAAAGCAGACGGTCACACCGGAATATTTTGAAAAAAAGGCACAGGAGGCGGAAGCGTTGGCGGAAGACCTGTGCCATGTCATAGAGACGAATACGGCGGATACGGATTTTGACGAATATTGCAGCCGTACTTATATGGATAATGCCCTGCGGGGCGGTTATCCCATAAAATTGCCGGACAACCGGATTTTTTACCTCTATTCCAGAAAGCACGGCGATTTGGAGAGGGATTACAATTATTTTCATATGCTGCCGGAATATTTTTCCCAAGGAAACGGCAATTTCCGGGATATTAATCAGAACCGGCGCATGGATAATTTCTTTACCCCCTATGTGGGCAGGGAAAATATCCGCAGGTTTTACAGTATGATTCAGTTGGACGGCTATAATCCGCTGGATGTCAAGGAAGTGACCTACACGCTGGACGAGGAATCGGTGGAGGAAATCTTTGACGCCTTGAGTCAGGAGCAGAAAGAGGAACTGATGGCATACCTCACCGTCAGCTTTACGCCCGGCGGCTTTTACCGGAAGCTGGAGGAGCTGGAGATAGCGGACGAGGACAGACAGGACGCCTTTTTTGCCGAAGTGATGGAGCGGGCGGCGGAAAATCTGAATGCGGATTTCGGCGAGGGCTACTGGTGCGACCACTGGACCTACAATCTGGATTTGGTGGAAAATTATCTGGCGGTGTACCCGGAACAGCGGACGGAGTTATTAATGGAAGAAGCGTACACCTATTACTGCAGTCAGATACCGATTCTTCCCCGTGCCAAGAGATATGTGAAAACAGAGGACGGCGTGCGGCAGTACCGTTTTCTGGAGGAAGAGGCGGCAAGGCGTGACGGAGAAAAGCTGGTGCACGCCAATTTCGGACTGGGCGAGCCGCTGCAGGTAAGCCTTTTGGAAAAAATGCTGGTGCTCTGTGCCACAAAGTACGCCGCACTGGATTCCTACGGAATGGGTGTGGAGATGGAAGGCGGAAAGCCGGGCTGGTATGACGCCCTGAACGGACTGCCGGGGCTGTTCGGTTCCTCCATGGCGGAGACTTACGAACTGGAACGGCTGCTTGCATTTGTGAAAAAGGCGCTTCCCGACTGCCCGGCGGAGTTCCCTGTCACCAAAGAGGTGGCGGAATATTTGCAGTCCATGGACGCGGTGACGCTGTTATACCGAAACGAAATCGGCAGCAGGGACGAACTTTTGGAATTCTGGAATGTCAGAAATGATGCGAAGGAAACCTACGAGGACAAGACCTTTTACGGAATCAGCGGCGAAAAGGTGACGCTGGAAAAGGAAAAGGTGAAAGAGATTGTGGAAAACCTGCTTACCACGGTGCAAACCGGTATCCAAAAGGCACTGCGGTTAAACGGCGGAGAGGTTCCTACTTATTTCGCCTACGAGGTGGAGCGCTACGAGGAGACAAAACATGGAATTGTGCCGCAGCATTTTGAACTGATACGGATGCCCCTGTTTTTGGAGGGAACGGTACATTTGCTAAAATTGTCCGCCCCCTTTGCGGAAAAGGAGGCCTTGTACGAGGCGGTGCGAAACAGTGACCTCTACGATAAGAAACTTTGTATGTATAAGGTAAATGCCTCCCTGAAAGACGCCTCCTATGAATTGGGAAGGGCGAAGGCATTCACCCCCGGATGGCTGGAAAACGGCTCCGTATGGGTACAGATGGAATACAAATACTTACTGGAACTGTTAAAGATGGGCGCATACCGCGAGTATCTGGAAGATTTTGAAAATGCCGCCATTCCGTTTCAAAATCCTGCGCGCTACGGAAGAAGTATCTATGAAAATTCTTCCTTTATCGCAAGCAGCGAAAATCCCAACGAAAATCTGTGGGGGAAAGGTTTTGTGGCGAGACTGAGCGGAACCACCGTGGAATTTCTGGAAATGTGGAAAATCATGATGTTCGGAAAAGACACCTTCCGGGTGGAGGACGGACAGTTATCCTTACGGTTTTCCCCTCTTCTGCCAAAAAGACTGATTGGTGAGGAGAGCAGGGTGGAAGCCATGTTCATGGGAACAACCAAAGTGACATACCACCTGCCGGAGCAAAAAGATTATGTGCCGGGAGAATACCGGATTCGCCGGATTTGCATGGAATATGCGGATGGAAGCACCTATCAGACCACCGCACCGGTGCTCGGAAACCTTGCGGCGCACGACGTGAGAAGCGGAAAAGTGGAGCGGATAGAAGTTGAGATAGAAAACCAAATAGAAAACGGACACCCGCAAACCTAAAAAAAAGACACCTAAAAGAAAAATAGTGCATTTTAAGTATGTCCCATAAAAAATATAATAAAATCACCAACAACACATGGTACTTCAAATTAATCGAAAGACCATTTAACCAAAAAGGAGGATTTCATTATGAAAATGAAAAAAGTAATGGCGCTTGTTCTTGCCGGCATTATGACAGCTTCTCTGGCTGCCTGCGGCGACAGCAACGATGCTCCTGCAGCTTCTACAGGTGCAGAAGATAAGACTACTACAGAGAGCAGCGCAGCAAATGACAGCACTGATGCAGACACAGCAAGTGATCTGAACGGAAAGTTGGTAGTTTGGACACTGGCAGCAGACCTTGAGCAGTTTGGTGAGCACTTTATGGAAGCAAATCCCGGCGTGGAAATCGAGACAGTAGTTATCGCTCCTGCTGATTACCCCACCAAGGTTGAGACCGCTATTCTCGGCGGCGCAACAGAGCCCGACATCATCGTTGGTGAGCCTCAGATGCTTGAGTCTATGTACGAAGCAGATATGTTCGCAAACCTTGACGAGCTTGGCGCTAAGGATTACGAAGGCCAGATCGTAGATTACGTTTGGCAGGTAGGACAGGATTCCGAAGGAATCCAGAGAGCAATCTCTTATCAGATTACTCCCGCAGGTTTCTACTATAGAAGAGACATTGCACAGGACGTATTCGGAACAGACGATCCCGATGAAATCGGCAAACTGTTCGCTGATTACCCGACCATTCTTGAAACCGGTAAGACCCTGAAAGAGAAAGGATACAGAATCTTCGCTTCCGACGCTGAGACCCAGTATTTCTCCGGCGACAGCGCATGGGTTATTGATGGCAAGTTAAATATTGACCAGTCCAGATATGATTACATGGACATGTGTGTTGAACTGTATCAGCAGGATTTGACCGCATACGCTGCACAGTGGGCAGCACCTTGGTATCAGGCTATGAGCGGCCCTGTACCTATTCTGACAGCAGAAACCCAGTGGGGTACTGACGACATGAATGTATGGGATGCTGAGAACTTCGCAGCAGCTACCGAAGGCATGGAGACAACCGAAGTATTCGCATTCGGACTTCCTTCATGGGGCGTTCTGACCATGAGAGATAACTACGGTGATACCGCTGGTAAGTGGGGCGTTTGTGCAGGACCTGCATACGGCTTCGGTGGTGGTACCTTCATCGGTATCAGCTCTCTGTCCGAAAACAAAGACCTTGCTTGGGAATATGTTAAGTTCTGTACTCTGAACGAGGATGTTGCTGACTGGTGGATTGAGAAATCCGAGGGTGACTGCGTATCTCTGATTTCCGCACTTGAGAAGCATGCTGATGATGAGAACCCTGTATACGGTAACGAGAAGCTGTATAAATTCTGGCTTGAGCAGGCAGAAGGAATCGACTACTCCAAGGTTACCCAGTATGACAAGGCAATCGGCGATGCTTGGGGTTCAGCAATCTCCGCAATCAAGACCGGTGAGAAGTCCAAAGAGGACGCTATCAACGAGTTCTATGACAGCGTAGCTGCAACCTATCCCGACATTATTATCGAGAGATAAGTAAAATAAAGATAAATTGGGGAGTGGAGGGTGATAAACCCTTCACTCCCATTTCGGAAAAACGCATGCGTTTTTCTAAATGTGCAGGAATACCTGCTGAAATTACAAACCATAAATGGGGGTAATACATATGGCAGAGACGATGACCAAAACCAAAAAAACAAGAAAAAGGAACTATAACAACATGGCATACCTGTTTGTACTGCCCTTTGTGGTTGTATTCCTGATATTCAGTGTGTATCCCGTATTCCGTACCTTACAGTTGAGCTTTGCCAACTACAAGGGCTTCGGTGATATTGAGTACAACGGAATCGCCAACTATATCCGCGTATTCAAAGACAAATATTTTTGGCGGGCATTGTGGAATACCATCCGGATGTGGGGGGTGAATATCGTGCTCCAGTTAGGTCTGGCATTCATCCTTACCATGATTTTCAGCGATATTAAGTACAAAATTAAAGGACTTCCGTTCTTCAGAGCAGTTTATTACCTGCCCGGAATTATTTCCGCAACCTCTATTGCATTTCTGTTTAAGACATTGTTAGACTGGAGATTCGGTACGATTAACCAGATTCTGGCTAAGGTGGGAGTGAAGACCCCGATTGACTGGTTAGGACAGTCCTCCACGGCACCGCTTGTAATTTCCCTGATTCAGACATGGATGTGGTTCGGTAACTCCTTCATCATGCTGATGGCAGGTGTACAGGGTATCAACAACGATTACTTTGAAGCGGCAGCCATTGACGGTGCAGGACGCTGGAAGAGATTTACCAAGATAACCCTTCCACTGTTAAAACCGATCATGTTGTATGTGACGATTACATCCCTGATAGGTGGTCTGCAGTTGTTTGACATGCCTTTCCTGATGTTTAACGTAAACGGAGACCCTTACGGCTCCACCCAGACAGCAATCATGTACCTGTACAAATTCGGATTTGCAACCAGACCCAAGCAGGTTGGATATGCGTCTGCGATTGCATATGTGCTGTTCCTTCTGATACTGATTATTTCCATTATTCAGTTCAAGGTTTTGAATAAAAAGGAGGATTAAGACATGGCAAAGAAGATTAAAACCGGAATTATTTACATCTGCCTGAGTATTTTGGCATTGACCTGTATCGTTCCTTTCCTGCTCATGATGGTAAATGCCACCAGAAGCGGAAGAGAGATTATGACCTCCTTTACACTGATTCCCGGAAATAACCTGAAAGAAAACTGGGATGCGGTATGGGGATACTTCAATCTGCTCTTAGGATTGTGGAACAGCTTTAAGGTGGCACTGCCTGCCACAATTTTGACCTCTTATTTTTCCGCATTAACGGCATATGCGCTTGCGGTATACAAATTTAAAGGAAAGAACGTCATTTTCTATACGATCGTCATTTTCATGATGATTCCCGGACAGTTGAGCCTGATTGGTTTCTACAATCTGGTGGCTGCGCTGAAACTGATGGATTCCTACATACCGTTGATTGTGCCCGCTATTGCGGCACCCGGAACTGTGTTCTTCTTAAGACAGTATATCCTGTCCGTACTGCCCATGTCTCTTTTGGAGGCAGGCCGTATCGACGGAGCGAAAGAACTCAGTATGTTCCATAAAATCGTGTTCCCGATTATGGTTCCCGGCGTAGCTACCATGGCAATCGGAGGATTCATTGGAAACTGGAACGCTTATCTGGTTCCTTTGATTCTGTTAAACACTCCCAAAAAATTCACATTGCCGGTAATGATTGCTTCCCTGAACTCCTCTAAGGACATAGCTACTAATCAGGGTGCGATTTACCTCGCAGTTGCAATCTCTGTACTGCCTATTCTGATTGCATTCTGTTTCTTCTCCAAATATATTATCAGCAGTATATCTGCCGGCAGTGTGAAGGAGTAATTTATAAATTCAATATTTTTACAATATATGCTTTCTTGCTTTCCGCCTGTGTATTTGTTATAGTGTACATAGGGGAGGGCAGGAAAGTTTTTTTGTGTGAGGAAAAAGAAAAAAGATGACAAAGAAAATAACGGCGGCAGCAGCCGGTGCGTTGGCGGTGTTGCTTACGGTGACGGCAGCAGGGTGCGGAGAGAAGGAAAACGCAGCCGAAAATGACGCGGAGGAAAAAGAACAGGTCGATTTCGACTGGTATGTCAATTATTCATGGTTTAATACCGTGTGGGGTGAGGACTTGGTTTCCCGCACCATTACGGAAGAAACCGGAGTGAATATCCATTTTGTCGCTCCCATGGGAAATGAAAGCGAGAAATTAGGAGCCCTGATTGCGTCGGATTCCCTGCCGGATTTGATTACCCTCGGCTGGTGGGAGAATCAGATAGATGAAATGATTACGCAAGACAAAGTGTATGCCCTGAATGAACTGGCGGATGAATATGATGCGTATTTCTGGCAGGTGGCAGACCCGGTGATTCTGTCGTGGGATGAGAAGGAGGACGGCAACGTCTATTATTATCCCAACTCTTTTTTTGTGCCGGAGGATTACGAGGAGAGAGACGATATCGGTTCCAACCAGACGTTTTTGGTGAGAAAGGATATTTACGAGGCAATCGGAAGCCCGGACATGACAACGCCGGAAGGCTTTAAGGCGGCTGTGAAAAAGGCGGTGGAAATGTACCCGGAGGTGGACGGCGAACCGCTCATTCCTATCGGAGCGCACAGCTTCACGGACACGGGTTGCACCTCCTTTGACCAGTATTTGCAGAATTTTCTTGCCATACCATATGAGAAGGACGGAAAATATTACGACCGTTTTACGGATGCGGATTATATCCGCTGGCTCAAGACGTTTCGGGAACTGGGAAGCGAGGGCTATTTAAGCCGGGATATTTTTATCGACCAGCGGACCCAGATGGAGGAAAAGATAGCGAAGGGAAGATATTTCTGCATGCTGTACCAGAGAACGGATATAGAAAGCCAGCAGAAAGAGCTTTACGCCAAAAACCCCGACATGATTTATATGGCGGTGGACGGACCGAAGAATTCCAAGGGAGACGACTATGTGCTGCCGGGAACGGGAAGCAACGGCTGGACGGTGACGCTGATTTCCAAGAACTGCGAACACCCGGACAGAGCCATCCGGTTTTTATCCTATCTGCTCAGCGAACACGGGCAAAAGCTGATTTATTTAGGCGTGGAAGGCGTCACCTACGATATGGTGGACGGTAAACCGGTGATAAAGCCTGAGGTGCAGAATCTGTTAAGCACCGACCGGGCAGAGTACAACAAGCTGTACGGCGCGGACGATACTTATTGGATGCTGCAGGACAATGCCATGCAGCTTAACTGGCGCTCCGTACCGGAGGAACCTATGGGGCAGCTGGAGCGGTGGACTTACCCGTACACCCATTATCTGGGGCAGTATGAGATTAACTTTAATATGAATACAGAGGCGGGAAAGGCGGACGACAGCATTAAGAAGCTGTGGAGCCAGACTCTGCCGAAGCTGTTGCTGGCGGAGAGTGAGGAGGAATTTGACCGCCTGATGGATAACTTTGTTGAGGAACGGGAGACGCTTGGCTTTGACTTGGTGAAAGAGGAAAGCGAGCGGCAAGTGAGGGAGGCGAAGGAGAAACTTGGCATGGAGTAAGCCTGTAAGAAAGAGCAGCATGAAGCTGAATGTGAAGTTCACAATCATTATTCTGATATTTGTGTTTGTTCCCGTGGCAATTTTTTCGATGGCGTTTTTTCATAATATCGAACACAATACCATTCAGGCGGGATATAAGGCGCTGGAGTATTCGCTAAACAGGGCGGGTGATGAAATTGTCAAAAATGCGGATAATGTCAATATGTCCACCCGGTTTTTTCTCAGTGATAAATCATTAATGGAATACCTGAGAAAGATTGATAAGGGGGAGGAGATTTCCTATGAGGAAATGATGGATTTCTACAATATGAACATTTCCTCACTGGAGCGTATTGTCAACACCAATCCCAGCATTTACCAAATCCGGGTGTATGTGGATAGCAGCACCATGGAGGAAATGATGCCCATTTTGTACCGGTATGACCGCATGAACCGCCTTGCGTGGGCGAAGGACGAGGACTTAAGCGGCTGGAAATTTGACTATCCCGATACCACTTTTGACACGTATACCACCAATAAGGACAATAAACTGGCGGCACTGGTCACACCCATAGCGGACTATAACGGAAATCCGCTGGGAGTTTTGGAGGTGGCTATCGGCATGGATGCACTGTTTCCTTCTGTTTATGCCGGGGAGGAGGGAAGTGTCTGCTTTTTTATCGATGAGCAGGGACGCCTTTACTGCAGGGAGGAAAACAGGGACTTTGTGAGAAAATACTGTAAGCAGTATGACATGGCTCTGACAAGTGAGACGGACAATCTTGTTATGGATTACCATTCGTGGCAGGGAACGCCTGTTGTGGCGGGAAGCCTGTATGTGAAGGAGCTGAACGGAACTTTTGTCTGTGTTTCCAGTCTGGAGAGCGGACTGGGTGTGATTCAGAGAAACCGAAATATTTTTCTTTTTGTGCTGATTGTGATATTCTTTATTATGATTGGTCTTATCAATTTCGTTGTAAAACGTCTGTTGTCGCAGTTTTATCAGATTTTGCAATCTATCCGGGAGGTGCAGAAGGGCAATCTGAATATTGTGATTGAGAACTGCGGCAATGATGAGATGGGAGAGCTGGGCAATCAGATTAACAAGATGATGGAGCGAATCAGACAGCTCATGGAGGATAATCTGAACCGGGAACTTCTGATAAAAAACTCCGAAATCCGAGCCCTGCAAAATCAGATTAACGCCCATTTCATATACAATGTTCTGGAATCCATAAAGATGATGGCGGAGATTGACGAAAGGTACGATATTTCGGATGCCATTACCGCCCTCGGAAAGCTGCTGCGCTACAGTATGCGCTGGGCGTCCGGCAATGTGACGGTGGGTGAGGAGCTGGAATATGTAAGGAATTATCTTGCCCTGATTAACTTAAGATTTGATTATGAAATTCACCTTGCTCTTAAAATGCCGGACATGGTTCTGCGTCAGGAGATACCCAAAATGTCCCTGCAGCCCATTGTTGAAAATGCCATACAGCACGGAATTGAGCAGTTGGCGGAGGATACGAGTATTTATGTTAAGGGCTGGCTCTGTGATGGGGACTGCATCATTGAAATTACAGACTCCGGCAGGGGCATGAATGAGGAAGAATTATCGAGATTGTACCGCAAAATGAACGGAGAGATTGAAGCCGGCGGAGGAAGCGGGAACGGAATCGGGCTGAAAAACGTGCAGGACAGAATCAAAATTAGCTTTGGGGAAAAATATGGGATTCACATTTCCTCTAAAGAAGGTTGTTACACAAAAGTTCAGATTACGGTTCCACAGACATATTTTGGAACAAAACAGTCTGCGGAGGAAACAGATGGTTCCGACGTGGGAAAAGCACAGGTTTAAAGGACGAATGGACATATGCACAATTTGTTGATTGTAGAAGATGAAAAGATGATTCGCCAGGGAATCAAGGCAATGGTACAGAGAAGCGGCGTACCGGTGGATGTGATTCTGGAGTGCAGTAACGGCGAAATGGCACTGGAAATCCTCAAGGATCAGGAAGTGGATGTGATGTTTACGGACATCCGAATGCCGAAAATGGACGGTATTCAACTGGTTAAGGCGATGAAGGACCTGCCTCACAAGCCGTTAACCGTAGTTATCAGTGGGTATGATGATTTCAATTATGCCGTGGAAATGCTGCGTGCGGGTATCAAAGAGTATATTTTGAAGCCGGTGGACAGAGAACAGGTCAAAAATATTCTCGAAAAACTGGATGAGGAGATACAGAAAAAGCACGAGAAAACAGAGAACAACCGGACGATTGGCTGCCAGCAGTTGAAGCACCTCATTTCGGACGATAATCTCACGGAGGCGGAGCAAAACGCTATTTTCCGGGAATACGAAACGGATTTTTACACGGACGGCTATGTGGTGTGCTGTCTGGACAACCGCGACGGAGAGATGAGTGTGGAGGAGGACTATATTTATATCAGCGGCATGGGAGACAGCGAGCTGTATATCATGAAGCCGGATTTGCTCCCACAGTTTAAACTGCAGGAGTGGCGCAGGCGTTATGTGGGCGTCAGTCGTCAGGGACAGGGGCTTGAAAGTTTGCGGGGGGCGTGGCAGGAAGCGCAGATGGCGAGAAAAGAGGCTTTTTGGACGGAAAAAGCCATGAAACAGTATGACGAAATTTCCGATAAGCCCGCCGGGGAGGACGCGGACGCCCTCATGCCGGACAACTATGTGCAGATGATGGGAACGGACAAGTTTGAACTGGTTTTAAAACAGATGCGCAACGCGTTCTGGAATGCGAGAAGAGGTAAGAAACGGGAAGGCTTGGAGGAGGCTTTGACGGAATTTCTGGATAAGCTGCTGCAGACCTACGGCGCCATTCTGCATGCGGAGAGCGATGACGTGGAGAGAATGAAGCATTTGTATCGCTATCCCTGTATCGGTGACTATGAAAATGAGTTTATGGGATGGCTGGAGCAGTTTGCCAACAGGCTGAACCGGCAGTTTGAGGACTACAAGAACAAGCAGAAGATTCAGCACGCGGTGCAGTATATCCGGGAGAACTATGATAAGGATTTGAACATGGCGGTGGTGTCAAACCATATCTCCATGAATTATTCCCTGTTTTCCTACGCATTCAAGCAGTACACCGGCACCAACTTTGTAAACTACTTAAAGGACATCCGTATGGAAAAAGCGCGGGAACTGCTTGCTAATACGGATTTGCGTATCGTGGAAATCAGCCAGAAAATCGGTTACGAGAACGATAAGCATTTCATGAAGATTTTCAAGGCAAGCTGCGGCGTTTCCCCGACAGAGTACCGGAAAAACATGCAGTACCGCAAGGAGTAGGGGATAACCGCACAAAGCTAAAGGACAGGAAGCAAAAAGCGAAATAACCGTAACCGGCAGGAACTAAAAGGAACCGCTAAACGAACAGATTGTAAAGGACAAGCAGAATAAACAACAAACGACAAAGAAAGAGGAAACTTATGAGTAAGGGAAAGTCAGAATTTAAGTTCAACATTAACGCAGACCCCACTATGGTGGAGGCGGTAATCCGCAACTATCTGGTGACCAACAAATACGGTCCTATAGCGAAGCCGGGTGCTAATTATTATCTCTCCACGGATATTCTGAACGGAAACCGTTCCATGGAGTATTATATCGACGGCAGCGAAGTCACCATTCTGGCATATATGGGAACTTTTGAAAGACCTCAGAATCTGGAAGGATTTGTGGGCGCACTGCCGAAACATGCCTTCCGAAATGACCTGAATTCATTGTTTGAGGAACTGAAAAAGTTGGAGTATGCAGGAAATATGCAGCCTTATGCGGCGCAGCCGAACCCGACCGCACAGCAGCCCTACGCAGCGCAGCCGAATCCGACCGTACAGCAGCCCTACTCCACCCAGCCCAATCAGACCACGCCGCTCTACACTGCGCAGCCCTATGGCAACGGTCAGCCGGTGAACAACAGTCTGAACAGTTTCGTGGAACAGGCGAATAAAAAGAAAGAAACAGGCGCCATTGTCGGTTTCGTCCTGTCTCTTTTCGGTCTTTTGCTGTCCTGCTTTGGTATTTATTACGGACTGATTTTGGTTATCATAGAATTTTATCTTGCCATCAATGGACTTCACACCAAGAAAAAGGGTCTTGCCATCGCAGGCATTGTGCTTGCGAGTCTCAGCATCCTGATTATTCTTGCGGAACTTGTCTTGGCGGTCATCCTGTCGATTTAGTTTTCCTGATGACGCAGACGTTTCTGCTCGTACATTTTCTGGTCTGCTTCTTTGAACGCATCTGTCAGCGCATCCTCCGTGTAAACGGAGGTGAGGGCATAGCCGCCGCTGGCAGTAATGCGGTAAGGCTTGCTGCCGTTGCCGTTGTAGTGCTCCAAATATTTCTGAATACGGGTGATAATGCTGACGCTTTCCTCACTGGTAAAGCCGATGCCCATGAGGTAGAATTCATCCCCGCCGAAGCGGCATGCGGTCAAATCTTCGGAGCAGACTTTGGTAATTGCCTGACCGAGCACCTGAATGGCGAAATTGCCCTCTAAATGGCCGTACCGGTCGTTGATTTGTTTCAAATGGTCCAAATCCAAGACAATGGCGGTCACATTGCGGGATGTGGAATGGGCGCGTTCCAGCCACTCCGGCATTATCATCTTAAAGCTCTGTAAGTTCAAAAGACCTGTCAGATTGTCGTGACTGTAAATATCTTCCAGACGATTCAACATAAGCTGAATATTCTTGTTGACGCTGATGGACTGCAACATACTGTCCACATTTTGTAACCATGAGACGAAGGAAAAAGGGTAGGAAATTTTATTTTCTTCGTAGGACTGGCACAAATATCCGAAAACCGTATCGCCAAAATAAAGAGAGGTATAGACATATACCTGACTGCCTCCTTTGCGCAGAAATTCCGGCAGGCTGTCATTTTGTGAGAAGGTACACTCCGGGAGCCTTGTGCGGTTTTTCATAGCCAGCTTGAGGTATACTTTGTCCTCTTCCGGCGCATCGTCCATGAGGGCGAGGTCGCGGATACGGCTGGAAATCTGGTCCCAGTCGGAATACAGGCACAGATAACATTCTGAAAGTCCGATAACGCCCTGGTCTTCCTGTACATTCAACAGAAATTCCGCAAGCTGTTCCATGGCGGCGTCAATGTCCGTGAGTCCCTGCAGGGTGGCGGACATGCGCATATTTTTCAGATAAATGGATTCCAAGGAATCAATATGTGATTTCAAAATATTGTTAAACAGGATGGAAGGTGCGCCCTTGTGGGAAGAACAGCCGCAGGAACCGCCGTAGCAGGGAGCCGCTTTGATAATGGGAGCCTCCTCCGGGGCGTTGTGGTCAAGCTGCATAAGCAACTGGTGAAAGGCCTCCTGTCCCAGCTCGTAGGCGGGGAAGGTGATGGAGGTCAGGGAGGGGGTCAGGTGACGCCCGAATTCCAGATTATCACAGCCTGTGACGGCAATCTGTCCGGGAACGTCGATTCCCCTTGCCGCCAGTTCTCCCATAACCGTGTATGCCATCGTGTCGTTATAACATACAATGGCCTGCGGCTTAAAGGGTAGCAGCTCGTCCAAGGCGCTGCGGATGCTGTCTATGGAATAAGTTGCGTTTGTTACTTTGATGTGGGAAGGAAGCCCAAGGGAGGTCATGGCATTGGTATAGTGATATTCCCGCGAATTGGAAATATAAGCCTTGTCTGAGTTTCCCAAATAAAAAATATCCCTTAGGGAGTGCACCGTAAACAGGTGTTGTACCAATTTTTCAATGGGAGCGTTGTTGTCCAACAGAACTCCCGGAAAAGGGGAAGGTACGCTGTTAATATCTATGACGGGACAGTTCCAGCTTTGGAGTGTGCGGATAATTTCCTCCTTTAATTCCGGTACCAGATAAGTGCTGGAACTTAACAGGACACCCTCGTAACTGGAGGGATTGGGAATGCGGAGAATACCGGACTCCCCCGTGGCATATTTGCCGAGCACTTTTTCGTCGTTGGACGTAAAAATATCAACATGATAGCCGTATTCCAAAGCCTTGTCGATAACACCCTGACAGACGTCACGCTGGTAATCTCCGTAAATGTGTGAAATAAACACCGCAATTTTATGTATACGAGCCATGGCTGCCCACCTCTTCTGAAAAATGGTAAAATTTGTATATACTGCCAAAACAACAATCTGTAACCCTTGTTTACACTATCTATTCTATAAAAAAACACCTCCTTTTACAAGGGTATTTTATGAAAATTGATAAAATATATCACCCTTTTTTCCTATAAATTCCGAATGGACAATAAAATGCAAAATTTGCCATACATGACACTACTTTATTTTTCTTTTTTCCGATACATTAGTAAATGAAGAAAGTGGCTTTTTAGAGCCATAATACAGCAAATATAGGAGGATAAAGGGTTGCATTACGGACATTTTGATAACGACAAAAGAGAGTATGTAATTGACCGTGTGGATTTGCCCACATCCTGGACAAACTATCTTGGAGTGGAAGACACCTGTGCGGTATTGAACCACACCGCGGGCGGTTATATGTTCTACAAGACACCGGAGTACCACAGAATCACCAGATTCCGTGCGAACGCAGTTCCCATGGACAGACCCGGTCACTATGTGTACATAAGAGATAACGACAAGAATGATTATTTCAGCATTTCCTGGCAGCCGGTAGGCAAGCCGCTGGATCAGGCGAAATACACCTGCCGTCACGGTATGTCTTATACGGTTTATGAGTGTGAGTACGACGGACTGAAAGCATCTCAGAAAATGTGTATCCCCATGGGCGATGCAGTAGAATTGTGGGATGTAGTCATTAAAAATGAGGATAAGGTAACGAAAAATCTCAGCGTATTTTCCTACGCAGAGTTCTCCTTCCATCATATCATGATTGATAACCAGAACTTCCAGATGAGTATGTACTGTGCAGGCTCCTCTTACGAGGACGGCATTATTCAGGAAGATTTGTTCTATGAAGAGTTTGGATTCCAGTATTTCGCTTCCAACTTTGAGCCGGACGGCTATGACTGTCTGAGAGATAAATTCATCGGTGCATACCGTACAGAGGACAACCCCATTGCGGTAGAGAAGGGTGTATGTTCCTCCTCCCATGAACTGGGTAACAACCACTGCGCATCCCTGCAGAAGAACCTGACACTTGCTCCCGGAGAGGAAGTTCGTCTGATTTTCATGCTTGGCGAGGGCAGAAGAGAAGTCGGCAAGAAAATCAAAGAGAAATACAGCAATCTTGCAAATGTAGATGCAGCTTATGATGCACTGCATAAATTCTGGCAGGATAAGTTTGACAAACTGCAGATTCAGACACCTAACGAGGGTATGAATACCCTGATTAATACATGGACACTGTATCAGTCCGAAATCAACGTAATGTTCTCCCGTTTCGCTTCCTTTATCGAGGTCGGCGGTCGTGTAGGACTCGGTTATCGTGATACGGCACAGGATGCAATGACCATTCCTCATTCCAATCCTGAGAAATGTAAACTGCGTATCATGCAGCTTTTGAAAGGTCTGGTATCTCAGGGATACGGACTGCACCTGTTCCAGCCTGAGTGGTTCGAGCCGGATGAATCCGTTAAGCCTTTCAAGTCTCCTACCGTTATTCCGGAGCCTGACAAGGACAGCATGATTCACGGATTGAAGGACGCTTGCTCCGATGACGCACTGTGGCTCGTTGCTTCCGTTGTTGAGTACATTAAGGAGACCGGTGAATTTGCACTGGCTGACCAGAAGGTTACTTATGCTGACGGCGGCGAAGATACCGTATACGACCATTTGAAGAGAATTCTGGATTTCTCCACCGAGCAGGTTGGCGCAACCGGAGTCTGCAAGGGTCTGCGTGCTGACTGGAACGACTGCCTGAACTTGGGCGGCGGCGAGAGCGCAATGGTTTCCTTCCTGCACTACTGGGCACTGCAGAATTTCCTGGAGCTGGCTAAGTATCTGGGAAGAGACGAGGATGTTGCAAAGTATACTGCTGTAGCTGACAAGGTCAAGGCAGTCTGCGATAAAGAACTGTGGGACGGCGAGTGGTACATTCGCGGTATCACCAAGAACGGCAAGAAGATTGGTACACATGATGATGTCGAGGGTAAGGTACATTTGGAGTCCAATTCCTGGGCAGTGCTTTCCGGTGCTGCAGATCCGGAAAAGGGTATCAAGGCAATGGACAGCGTAGACAAATACCTGTACACCCCTTACGGAATCCTGTTGAACGCTCCTTCCTACACCAAGCCGGATGATGATATCGGATTTGTCACCAGAGTATATCCCGGATTGAAGGAGAACGGTTCCGTGTTCTCACATCCCAATCCCTGGGCATGGGCTGCTGAGTGTAAGTTGGGTCGTGGAGACAGAGCAATGAAGTTCTACAATGCACTCTGCCCTTACTATCAGAATGACAAGATTGAAATTCGTGAAGCTGAGCCTTATTCCTACTGTCAGTTCATTATGGGTAAGGATCACACCGCATTCGGACGTGCAAGACATCCGTTTATGACAGGTTCCGGCGGCTGGTCTTACTTCAGTGCTACCAGATATATGCTGGGTATCAGACCTCAGTTTGATTACCTGTTGATTGACCCCTGCGTACCTGCTGACTGGAAAGAGTTCAAGGCAGACAGAGTATGGCGTGGAGCTGAGTACAAGATTACCGTGCAGAATCCTGACGGCGTAATGAAGGGTGTCCGTGAAATCCTTGTGGATGGACAGAAAGTGGACAAAATCCCGTCATATCCCGCAGGCGAGTGCCATGACGTAACGGTAATTATGGGTTAATAAGAAAGAGGAGGCAGAACGAAATGATTAAATTTGGTACCGGCGGCTGGAGAGCCGTCATTGGAGATGACTTTACAAAGGCAAATATCCAGATTCTTTCCAAGGCTATGTGCGATAAAATCAAAGCAGAGGGCGTGGATAAGAAAATCGTAATCGGCTATGACAGACGTTTCCTTTCCAAAGAGGCAATGCAGTGGGCTGCAGAGACCTTCGCAGCAGAAGGAATCAAGGCTTATCTGGTAAACAAGTCTGCACCGACTCCGTTGATTATGTTCTATACCATGGTGCATGAGTTTGACTACGGTATGATGATTACCGCAAGCCACAACCCCGCAACCTACAACGGAATCAAAGTATTTACCAAGGGCGGACGTGATGCAGACGAGCATCAGACAGAGGATATTGAGAAATATATCGCTGCTGTAGATACTGCAAACGTACCTGAGATGGATTATGAGGAAGCTAAGGTAGCAGGTCTTATCGAAGAAATCTATCCCCTGAATGATTACCTTGACAACATTCTTGCAGCCATTGACGTTGACAAGATTAAGAAAGCAGGCCTGAGAGTTGCCATTGACCCTATGTACGGTGTTAGTGAGACTTCCTTAAAGACCATTCTGTTGACAACCAGATGCGATGTCTACACCATTCATGACAGACACGATACTCTGTTCGGCGGCAAACTGCCCGCACCGAATGCAACCACTCTGAGAGCATTGCAGAACTGTGTACTGGACAATGGCTGTGACATCGGTCTTGCAACCGACGGTGATGCAGACCGTATTGGTGTCATTGATGATACCGGAAGATTCCTGCATCCAAACGATATTCTGGTATTGCTGTACTACTATCTAGTGAAGTTCAAGGGCTGGCACGGACCGGTTGTTCGTAACCTGTGTACCACCCATATGCTTGACAAGGTGGCTGAGCGTTTCGGTGAGAAGTGCTATGAGGTACCGGTTGGATTCAAGTGGGTTTCCGCTAAGATGACCGAGACCAACGCTATCATCGGTGGCGAGTCCTCCGGTGGTCTGACCGTAAAGGGTCACATCAACGGAAAAGACGGTGTTTATGCAGCAGCGCTTCTGGTAGAGATGATTGCCGTTACCGGTAAGAAACTTTCCCAGATTTACAAAGATATTGAAGATGAGTGCGGACAGATTTTCATGGAAGAGAGAGATTACCGTTTCAGCCATGAGAAGAAGATTGAGATGACCAAGACTCTTCTGGAGGACAAGAAAGTTCCTGAGCTTCCTTTCGAGATTGACCATATCTCCTACATGGACGGCTGCAAGGTTTACTTTGCAAACGGCGGCTGGGTAGTAGCACGTTTCTCCGGTACAGAGCCTCTGCTTCGTATTTTCTGTGAGATGCCTACCGCAGAACAGGCAAAGACCGTAAGCGAAATTTACGAGGATTTCTTAGGCCTCAGATAAATTTGGCATTGAAATTTTAAAATAATTATAAAATTTTCATAGGAAAAACAGCTTCAAAGTGTTAAAATATACTGGAAGCTGTTTTTTCGTTGCTTCAAATTTTGCTTTTTTTTATAATATTTTTGCTTACATTTAGGAGAAAAACCGTCGAGGAAACTATGAAAACTATGAAAAAACGGAAGAGTTCCCTTACATGGAGTATGTCATGGATGCTGATTTTGGGCTGGCTGATGCCGGTTCTGGTGATTGCCATGATTATGCTGTATGTGGTGACCTCCATGCTGAACAGACAAATAGAGCGGACCATATTAAGCTCCACGGACAAGGCGGTGGAAATATGTGGCATGAAACTGGAGGAAATCTGGACAGCGTCCAAGAATGCCTCCTACAGCGGAACGATTCGCGACAGCTACTATCAGTACAAGAAAAACGGTGACAGACAGAAGCTGTATGCGGACATCACCTACTATCTGAATCAGCAGTATAAATACGATTCCAGCATGTTGTGTACAATGGTGTTCTTGACAGGAGAGCCCAATGAGATTTATTATACCTATAACACCTATCAAAATCGAAACCGGAGCGGCGAGGGGTATTCCAGAGTAACGTTCTTTCGGGAGAACGTGTTGAAACTTGCATTACAGCAGAGCGAAGAACTGGACACCCACGTGGGACTGGTGCTGTATGATAATCATTTATACATGATTCGCAATATGGTGGACGCAAGTTTTCACCCCTATGCCATGATTGTGATTGAACTGGCACTGCCGGACGTCTTTAACGGTTTGGACGGTGTGTGGGGCGGAGAGAGCTATCAGGTTTATATAGATGGCGTACCCATACTGGATAACGGTTTTCCGGCGGAGCATGAATTTCCCGAAGGAGATATGTCCCAGAGCATTTATGTGGTGGAGGATGAGCACAATTACTCTTACAAGGAAACCGGATTCGGGGAACAACGTCTGACATATGTGGTACAAATCAGCAGAAAGAGCGCACTGGACGAAATGCGTATGCTACGGTATATTATCGTGGTTGTGGTGTTATTTCTGATTCCGCTTATGTTTATGATTTTCTATTTCTTTGATAGAAAGGTGTCCCGTCCCATGAGGGAACTGGTGAAGGCGGCTCAGGAGATTTCGGAAGGAAATTACGGACATCAGATTACGTCCAAGGTGGGCAGCCGGGAGTTTGATTATCTGCAGCAGACTTTCAACACCATGTCCATGGAATTGCAGTATCAGTTTGAGACAATTTATGAGGAGGAACTGGCACTGAAAGATGCCAATATTATGGCGCTGCAGTCCCAGATTAATCCCCACTTTTTAAATAATACACTGGAAATCATTAACTGGGAGGCACGGATGAGCGGCGCCGACAATGTGAGCGGAATGATTGAGGCATTAGGAACCATGCTCAGTGCAACGATGAACCGCAAACAGAGGCGGTTTGTATCTTTAGCGGAGGAGTTGTCCTATGTGGATGCGTACCTGTACATTATTTCCAAACGCTTTGGAGACCGGTTCAAGGTTTACAGAGACATTGACGAGAGTCTTTTGCAGTTGGAAGTTCCCATGCTGATTATCCAGCCCATTGTGGAAAATGCAGTGGAGCACGGCGTGGAGGAGAACCGCAAGGGCATGGTCGCCATCAGCATTTATGCCGATTGGGACAGAATTATTATAGATGTAAAAAATGACGGAGTGCTGAGCGAGAAAGACAAAAAGAGAATTGATTTCCTGCTGAATGGGGACGATACGGACGAGAATGTCCGTCATGTCAGTCTGGGAATCCGGAATGTAAACAGGAGATTAAAGATTATATACGGGGATGAATGTGGACTTACCATAGAGAGTGATGAACAGAATCATACAGTCAGTCGAATTGTGGTGAAGATGCTGCATGAGGAAGGGGGTCAGCAGGAAACCACAAACAGACGGACGGAAAAGAGGGAATTATGAAAAAGAGCATTGTATTAATCTTGTTGTGTGCACTTATGGCGGGAACGGTAGGATGCGGAAAACAGACGGACAGTACGCCGGGAGGAGATGCGGATAAGGAAGTGGAAACCTCTGAATCCGGACAGACAACGAATCCGGTGGAACTGGAGGTTGTCACCACCTTTGCGGGAAATGACGGAAATGCGCAGAATTACAAGCTGTTTACCAAGGAGTGGGAGAAGCAGACCGGGAATACGGTCGTGGACAAGTCTTCCATTACGGACGAGACCTTTAAGAGCCGCGTAATCAATGATTTTGCCACAGGCTCCGAGCCGGATGTGTTGTTTTTCTTTAACGGAGCGGATGCCAACAGTTTCATTGAGGCAGGAAAAGTAGTTCCCTTAAGCGAAATTCAGCAGGAATACCCTGATTTCGCAGTAAATCTGGATACGAGACGGATTCCAACCTCCATGGTGGATGATGAAATCTATGCCATTCCGGTCAATGGTTATTGGGAAGCCATGTTCGTCAATACCACGGTTTTGGACGCCGCAGGTGTGGAAATGCCGGGGGCTGATTATACGTGGGATATGTTTTTAGCAGACTGCCAGAAAATCAAGGATGCGGGCTATACCCCCATTGCGGCGGCGCTTGGAAGTATTCCCCATTACTGGTGGGAGTTTTCCATTTTCAATCACACCACACCCGAAACCCATATGACCATTCCTTCCTCCGTGGATGATGAACTGGGACAGGCATGGGTTGCAGGCATGGAGGACATTAAGCATTTGTATGAACTGGGATATTTCCCGGAGAATACCAACTCTGCTTCGGATGATGACACTTTTGCCATGTTTATGAACGGGCAGGCGGCGTTTTTGATAGACGGTTCATGGAAAGTGGGCAGTATCGTACAGAACTGCCAGACGGATTTGAACAACCCGGATACGCTGAATCAGGCGAAGTTGGATAAATTCAGTGTAACCTTTGTGCCCGGCACGGACAGCAGAAAGGCTACCGACTTAATCGGCGGCATGTCCATGGGATATTATATCACCGAGAAGGCGTGGAAGGACCCCGACAAGAGAGCGGCGGCAGTTTCTTTTGTGTCTTATATGACGTCGGATGAGGTGGCACCGGCATTTGCACAGCATACGGTGAATGCGCTGAAAAATCCCCCTGTGGTAAATACGGAGGACTACAATTCCCTGCAAATCAAGGCAATGAATATGCTGGCGCAGTGCACGTCCTACACGGAAGCGGTGCAGGATATTTTTCAGGGCGATTGCAGAATCCCTACGTTTGACGGTATGCCCCAGATTGTGACGGGACAGGTATCGGCGAGGGACGCTGTGGAGAAAGGTCTGGAGAAATACAAGGAAGAGAATTAAAGGAATCCTTTTTGGAGGTTAAGAATGTACAAAGTAGTAATCGTGGATGACGAGCCGGTCATTGTGGAAGGACTGACTCGAAGCATAAAATGGGAAAAATATAACTGCGAGGTGGTAGCTACCGCCGGCAGCGGAGAAGAGGGAATGGCATTATTTGAGAAAATACGCCCGGATATTGTCTTTTCCGATATTCGGATGCCCCATATGGATGGCTTGTCCATGATTGCGGCAGTGCGTTCCCAGTACCCGGACATGGAGATTTCCATTCTGACGGGATTTCAGGATTTTGAATATGCAAGACAGGCAATCCGTCTGGGAGTAACCAGATTTTTAGTAAAACCGTCCAAGATGGACGAGCTGCAGGAGGCCGTGGAAAGCATGGTTCAGAATCTGCAGGCAAAGGGAATTTTACCGGATAAAACCCAAAGTACGGATAAAAAAGAGACGAAAGGTACTGCGGAAAAAGCAAACGCCGGGGAAGCGGAGGAGACTTTGACAGCCGCAGAAACCCATATGGCAGAGGAGCCGGAGAACAACGAAGCAAGCAGTTTCCTTGTAAATAACGCTCTGAAATACATGGAGGAGCATTACAGGGAGAAGCTGAAACTGCAGGATGTGGCAGACCAGGTGTATGTCAGCCAGTGGCACTTAAGCAAGCTGTTAAACCGCTATAAGGGACAGAGCTTTTCTGATATACTGAATAATATCCGTATCGAAAAGGCGAAGGAACTGTTAAAAGACCCTTCCCTCAGAATCGGAGATATTGCAGATATGGTTGGTTTTTTGGATATGGCACACTTTTCCAGAGTATTCAAGAGACAGACCGGTTTGTCTGCCAATGAATACCGAAACAGTTTAAAATAATTATAATGGGCAGAACATCATATATGTCGTGACACAGCATATAGAATATTAAAAAAAGGACAGGGTGCTTAGAAGCACCGCTGTCCTTTTATAATAGCCTTGATAGATAAGTCTTTCTTGTTCAGAACAAGGAAATGAGCTTTCTTGCCTTCCTTGATACTGCCGTACATGGAATCCACACCAATAGAACGGCAGGGATTAATGGTAGCTGCTCTGACTGCGCTCTCTAACGGGATACCCATGGAGACAGCGGTGAGCATACATTTGTACAGCGGAGTTACACTTCCTGCCAGCGTGCCGTCTGCAAGGGTTGCATGATTTCCTTTTACATGAACCTCCAGACCGCCCAGAGCATATACGCCGTCCGGCTTGCCGGTAGCTTCCATACTGTCGCTGATGAGAATGACACGGTTCTCAAACAGACGGAAGGTAGCGCGTACCACGCTGGGGTTAATGTGAACACCGTCACAAATCAACTCTACAAAAGCATTCGGGCTATCGGATGCAGCGCCGATAACGCCGGGAGCCCTGTGTGTAAAGGGTGGCATTGCATTGTAAAGGTGGGTAACATGGTCTGCACCTGCCTCAAATGCCTTCATAGCGGTATCGTAATCGGATTCTGTGTGTGCAATGGAAAAACGGAATTCCTTGCTGCACTCCTCAATACAGGGGATTGCATTGGGGCGTTCCGGTGCAAGGGAAATCAAACGTACCAGTCCCTGTGCAGCTTCCTGCCATTTATGAATCTTTGCAGCATCGGGTATCTGTACATAAGCCTCATTCTGTGCACCCTTTTTGTTCGGGTTGATGAAAGGTCCTTCCATGTGGATACCAATTAAATCAGCGGTTGCCTCGGTGGTCTTACCTTCCTCCTGAGCCTTCTTGTAGGCAGCGGCATTTGCACAAATATTGGTGAGCATTTCATCGGACAAAGTCATGGTTGCGGGGCAGATGGAAGTCACGCCGTTCTTTAATTCAAAAGCGGCGATGGCATCAAAAGCCTCTGCGTTGCCATCACAGAAATCGTGACCGTCACAGCCATGGAAATGGATGTCGGTCAGACCGGGAATTACATAGCAGTCGGTTGCGTCGAAAACCTCTTCGGAATTCTCTGCATTGCCGGAAGCGTCTGTAATGGCAGTAATCAAATCATCTGCCGTGGTAACTGAGACCGGCTCAAACTTACAATCTTCTGTAAAAACAAGACCGTTTTTAATAATCATGGTAATCTCCCTTTCTTTCCTTTACGGACAAGGTACGGATTAGTCAATGTAATCGGTAACCAAAGACATAGCTTCCTTGTCGCCTACTAACGTTACGTCGTTGTGTAACTGCAGAACGGAAGCGGGAACCTTGGGAGTGATAGGACCAAAGAAAGCGTCCTTTACAATCTGCGCTTTGTTCTGGCCGTTTACAACAATCAGAATCTTCTTAGCCTGCATAATGGTCTTGATACCCATGGTGTACGCCTGCTTGGGAACTTCATCCATGGAAGCGAAGAAACGGGAGTTTGCACGGATGGTGCTCTCGGACAAATCTACGCAGTGGGTTTCCTTCTCGAAAGCGGCACCGGGCTCGTTGAAACCAATGTGTCCGTTCAGACCAAGTCCCAATAACTGCAGGTCAATTCCGCCGCAGTCGGTAATAATCTGGTTGTAATCATGGCATGCCTTCTCGGAATCAGGCTCCAAACCGTTGGGAACATGGGTATTCTCTTTCTTAATATTAATATGGTCAAAGAAATTAGTATTCATAAAGTAACGATAGCTCTGGTCGTTCTCAGGAGAAAGACCCTTGTATTCGTCTAAGTTGATGGAAGTAACATGGGAGAAATCCAAGTCACCCTTCTCATACCAGCGAATAAGCTGTTCGTACGTACCTACAGGAGTGGAACCTGTAGCAAGACCGAGTACGCAGTTGGGCTTCATAATAACCTGTGCGGAAATAATGTTAGCGGCAACACGGCTCATCTGATAATAACTGTCAGTTGCAATGATTTTCATATCTAATACCTTTCCTTTCCCTTGATGAGTATGCTTGTTTATAGTAGATAGAACCTCACGTCATAGCTTCCTCTTACGAAAAAGTGTACCAATGCTTTTTTTAAAAAACAAGACTGAAAAACAAAGTGTACAAGAGAGTGTAAAAGAAGACAAAAAAGGTCAAATTGTTCTTTTTGACAACTGAAAAGGTTTTCTGAGCAGTGCGGTTTTGTAAAACTTGACTTAATTGTGCAAAATAGACAAAACGGGGGCGCTAAATATCACTTTTGATGGTTATAAGTTTGGCGAAAGTGTTTTCAATGGACTTATTGACAACAAAAAGTGCATATGCTATTATGAGTTTAACGTTAAACGAACAAATCTTTTCGCCGATTCCTTAAACATATTGCTTTTCACTGGTAAAATACGTGAATCTGTAATAAAATGTAAGAAATAGTAGGTTTGAGGTTTGGTGTACAAGGTTGAACGTTAAACCATTTCATCTATCATCTATTATATTGAAGGGAGATTTAAAATGAAAAAGAAACTCATTAGTGCAATTCTCTGCACCGCAATGGCAGCAACCATGCTGGCAGGATGCGGAAAAGAAGCAACTAACAACGAGACACCTGCAGCAGGCACCTCCAGCGAGGCTTCCACTACAGACAACTCATCCACTGAGGCAGACGCTCCTGCAGCAGACGAGGAAGTAACCATTACCCTTGGTATCTGGCCTGAGGATACCCTGACAGACGACATCAAGGTACATGAGGGATATGTGGAGACCATGAAGGAGCTTCATCCCAATGTAACCTGCGAACCTGCATATTATAAGTATGCAACCGATACTTTCATGCCGATGGTTGAATCCGGCAACTGCCCTACCATCTTTGAGTCATGGTTCACAGAGCCCCAGAAACTGATTAACGCAGGTGCAATCGCTGATATTACAGACGAGCTGGAAGCACGCGGATGGCTGGATGCCATGAACCCTTCCATTAAATCCCTGCTTTCCGACAAGGATGGCAGAGTATACGGTATTCCCCGTGACGGTTACGCATTGGGCTTAATGCTGAATGTAGAACTGTTTGAGGAAGCAGGTCTGGTGGACGCTGACGGATATCCTATCTATCCTAAGACATGGGATGAGCTGGCTGAGACCGCTAAGACCATCAAAGAGAAAACCGGTTCCGCAGGACTTGTTTTGCTGGCTAAGGACAATGCAGGCGGCTGGCACTTCTCCAACATCGCCTGGGCATTCGGCGCAACTCTTTGCAAAGACAATGGCGACGGAACTTTCACTTCCAATCTGAACACTCCCGAAGCTATCGCAGCTATGGAGTATGTAAAATCCTTGAAATGGGATTATGACGTATTGACCGCTGACCCTCTGAACGAAGACTGGGGTACCGGATTTACCCAGCTTGGTACCGGCGGAGCAGCTATGTACATAGGCGCTAACGATGCGGTAAACCAGCCTACACAGGTAAACGGCCTTCCTGTTGACAAACTGGCTATGTGCCCGATTCCTGCAGGCCCTGGCGGACAGTACTCTTTGTACGGTGGTACACCTTACATGTTCTCCAAGGATGCAACCTCTGCTGAAATCAATGCAGCTCTTGACTACCTTGAGATTATGGGTAAGGCTCCCGTAGCAACAGAGGCTTCTATCGAAGGTATGAAGGCTGATGCTCAGAACAAAGTTGAGCAGGGAGTGCCCGTTATCCAGAGATTCCCTTGCTGGGTAGCTCAGGATGTACTGGATGCAGAAGCTGCTATCGTAGAAGAGTTTGGTAATGTTGATCCTAAGATGTTTGATTCCTACTTTGAGGCTACTTCTTCCGACGGTCTGAGACTGGAAGAGCCCGGTTCCACTCAGGATATGTATGCTGAGCTGACTAAGGTTCTGCAGGAAGTTCTGACCAACAAAGATGCAGATGTTGCTGCTCTGATGGAAACTGCAAACACCAACTACCAGACCATTCTGGATGCTACTTATACTGCTGAATAACAGGCAGAAACCTCTTATATAAATAAAAAGCGGAAGCATACCGGGGACCTTGCAGGGTTTTCCGGTATGCTTCATGAAAAGTAAAAAAATGTTCCTATAGTGTTCCTATAGAGAAAAGGAAAACAAAAGTAAAATTTGGAGAATGGGAGGTGTGTGACCATGAAAGCAAAAGCAGTCAAAGGATCAAAAGAAAAGTTTAGAAAGAGAGATTTGCTGGGATGGCTTGTAATGCTGCCAAGCCTCGTATTGTTTGCTTTTTTTGTATGGGAACCATTACTTGAAAATATCAGATTGTCCTTCTGCACAGCCAAGATGTACACTATCACCGGCTTTGCTGGACTTGATAACTATTCTAAAGTAATTCATGATGTGGATTTTATGGCGGCGTTTAAGAATACGTTTGCCTACACATTCTGGTCACTGATTATCGGATTCGTTGTACCTATTATTCTGGGTGTCCTGATTTCGGAGACGGTGCATTGCAAGAGCCTGTTCCGTGTGGGCGTTTATTTCCCCAATATCATGCCGTCACTGGCAACCATCTGGATATGGAGTTACTTTTTCCTCCCCGGAGAGACCGGTGTACTTAATATCATTCTTGGAAAATTCGGTATTGAACCGTTAGTATGGCTGAATAATCCAAAGTGGACGATTCCCCTGATTATCATCACCATGACGTGGAAGAGCGCCGGAGCGACAGCCCTGATTTATATGGCAAATATCAGCGGTATCAGCCCTGATTTGTACGAGGCGGCAACCATAGACGGCGCGGGAATCTGGCAGAGAATCCGCCACATCACCATTCCGAGCCTTAGCGGAATTGTAAAGACCATGCTGATTATGCAGATTATCTCTGTGTTCCAGATTTTGTACGAACCCATGATTTTCAAAAACGGAGGACCGAACAACGCAAGTATTTCCCTGATGATGTTAATGTACCGCTACGGCTACCGCGATTACAATGTACCGAAGGCTTCGGCACTGTCCGTATTGATTTGTTTGATTCTGATTGTGTTAAGCGGTGTTTACATGAAAGCTACAACCAAGAAAGACGAGGCATAGAAAGGAGGAACGGCATATGTTTTTTGACAAGTATAAAAATAAAAAAGACGGCGTTATCCGCGGATACGATATTCGTTCCCCAAAGGTAAAGGTGCTGGCTGTCGCAATTATGGTTATCTGCTTTTTGATTATTGCAATCTGCCTGTTTCCGGCAGTGTGGGTATTCCTGGCGAGCTTTAAGGATATTAAGGAATTTACCAGAGAGGTTTCCATTATCCCCAAGAGTTTTGACTGGAACCGCATGCTGACAACATGGAAGGCATTTGATTTTACAAAATATTACAGAAACTCTTTGATTTATGTCGTGGGTGCCGCTGTCTGTGCCGTTATTTTCAACGGTCTGCTGGCATACGGTATCGGCGTACTGAAGCCTAAGGGCTACAAGGTGGTACTGGGACTGGTACTGTGGACACTTCTGATTCCCGGAACCATCAGTATTGTAGCACTGTTTAGGAATATCAACCTCATTGGATTAAACAAGAGTTTTATCCCCCTGTGGCTTGCTTTCGGTGCTAACGCATTTTATGTCATGCTGTTTAAGCAGTTTTTTGAGGAGATACCGAAGGAACTGTTAGAGGCTGCGAAACTGGACGGCTGCGGCGTGTTCCGTATTTTCGCTAACATTATGCTGCCCCTGTCTAAGCCCATCATCATGGTAGTGGCAATTTTCGCAGTGACGGCAGCGTGGTCAGATTTCCTGCTTCCTTATCTGGTATTGAACGGAGCAAATGATAAAACAACTGTTATGGTGAAGCTGTTCTCCTTCAAGGATACCCCTACGGACGCCGTAAGTGTCCTGAGAGCATCTTTCTTCGCCATCATTCCGCCCACCATTCTATTTGCCATCTTCCAGAAACAGATTACGGATGGAGCGGCTACGGGCGCAGTAAAAGGCTAAACAGAAACGAACAAAGAAAGGTTTAACGACATGGCAAAGGTAGCAGACAGTTATTTCAAAATAGACCCATGGCGCGTGGTGGAGGAGGGATTCCGACCGGAATACGGATTGACGGCGGAATCGGTGTTCTCCCTCGGAAATGAGTACATGGGCGTCAGAGGGTATTTCGAGGAAGGATATAGCGGGGAACGCCTGCTGGGCAGTTATTTCAACGGCGTGTATGAGAGACAGAAGGCGGCTTCCCAAGGGTACAAGGGAATTGTTCAGGAGACGGAGTTTATGGTAAACAGCCTCGACTGGCTGTACCTTAGAATTACGGCAGAGGGGGAAAAGCTGGATTTGGCAAAATCCCTTTTCACGGATTTTGAGCGGGTACTGGATTTGAAAACAGGACTTCTCACCCGCACCTTTGTCTGGAAAACGGAGAAGGGCGATTTGCAAATCCGCATGGAACGGTTGATTTCCATGGTACATAACGAGGAGGCGTCACAGAGACTGACGATTACCTCTAAGAATTTTAAAGGAAATATTGAAGTTCAGGCAGGACTGGATTTCGGCACAACCCACGGCGGTGAAAAAATGGAACTGTGGGACTGCATGGACCAGCAGGCAGGCGGTAACCGATGCGGTATCAAGGGCTGCACGAAAGTGACGGACATGGAAGTGGAGAGCTTTTGCGAACTGAGAGGAAGCCTCACAGAAAAGGCTGTTGCAGCCTCTGCGACGGAGGAAAAGAAAGTATTTATCACCTATTCCCATGAGCTTGCAACCGGTGAGGAAGTGGAACTGGAAAAGAATGTGATCAACATTACTCCCTTGGAACGCAAGGGAAAGAACACTGCGGACTGGCAGAACCGTCTGGAGAAAATGAGCTTTGCGGAATTGCTCGAAGCGAACACAAAGTGGTGGGGAGATGTCTGGAAAAAGTCGGATATTGAGATTTCCGGTGATGAGGAAAACCAGCAGGGTATCCGCTTCTGTATTTTCCAGATGTTCCAGACCTACCACGGTGCGGTGCAGGGAACCAATATCGGCGCTAAGGGACTGACCGGCGAGGCATACAACGGCAATGCGTTCTGGGATACGGAAACTTACTGCCTGCCGTTTTTCTTATTCCATGACAGACAGGCGGCAAAGAATCTGCTGTATTTCCGCTATGCAACGCTGGAAGAGGCAAAGAAACGCGCTGAGGCGTTAGACTGCAAAGGAGCTTTTTATCCCATTGCCACCATCAGCGGAAGGGAGTGCTGCAGCCTCTGGCAGCATGCCAGCTTACAGCTTCAGGCTTCCACGGCGGTTGCCTACGGAATCTGGTTTTATGAAAAAATCACAAAGGACACCTCCTTTGTCAAAGAATACGGCATGGAAATGCTGATTGAAATCTGCCGTATGCTTGCCACAAGAGGAGATTACAATGCGGAGCATACCCGCTACGGTTATTACTGCGTCATGGGACCGGATGAGTTCCAGATGATGGTGAACCAGAACTGCTACACCAACTATATGGGACGCTTTACGTTCCGGTACACGCTGGAAGTCATGAAGCGTATGCGGGAGACGCAGCCGGAAAGTTTTGCGGAAATTGTGCGAAAAACTGGTTTTAAAGAGGATGAGGCGAAGGACTGGCAGGAAAAGGCAGACGCCATGTACATTCCTTATAATGAAAAGAGAAAGCTGTTTGAACAGCATGAGGGATACTTTGAACTGCCCCATGTGGATGTGGACGCCATTCCCGTCGCGGATTTCCCACTGTACCATCACTGGTCCTACGACAGAATCTATCGCAACGATATGATTAAACAGCCGGATGTATTGATGTTTTTACTGCTCTTTAACTCCGAATTCGGAAGAGACGTGATTCAGGCAAATTATGAGTTCTATGAGCCGCGCTGTATCCATGAAAGTTCCTTATCCCCTTCCGTACATTCCATTCTTGCCGCACAGCTTGGCAAGGCGGAGGAGGCATTTGATTTCTTTAAGTTTGCAACGAGAATGGATTTGGATAACTACAACCGAAACAGCGGTGAGGGACTCCACACCACGTCCATTGCGGCGGCATGGATGAACATTGTGTACGGATTCGGCGGACTGCGCTCCGATGGTGAGATGTTGTCGCTTGCGCCCAATATTCCCGCACAGTGGTACAGCTACAAGTTCCGCATTGTATACGGGGACGAGGTGCTCAGCGTGGAAGTGAAGAAGGACAAAGTATACTTAAAGACTTTGGACGAAAAAAGCATTCATTTAAAGATATATGACAAAGAAGTAACCATTGACGGACAGGAACAGGTATTTGAGATACCTGCTTAACAAAAGGGAGGAACAATATGCTGGATTGGACAATCAGACAAGACGGATATGAGGAACAACAATTTTCTTCCCTGGGTAACCGTTATCTGGTGGGCAATGGTTATCTGGGAATACGGGGCACTTTGGAGGAATATGAGGCAGACAGGCTTCCGGCAATTAATCTGGCTGGAATCTATGACCGGGCAAGCGGCTGGAGGGAGCCCATTAACCTGCCAAACGGCTGCTTTTCCTATCTGAGAGTGGACAGCGAGATATATAAGCTGCCGGACAGGGAGGCAGAGTCCCACCGGATGGAACTGGATTACCGTCATGGCATTTTCAAACGCTGTACGGTATGGCATACCTCAAGGGGAAATGTCATGCTGGAGACGGAGCGGTTTGCCAGTATGGCTCAGGTAAATCTGATTGGAATCCGTTTCCGTGTGACGGCGGATTTCCATGCGGATATTGAGCTGGTGACAGGGGTGGACTGCGATGTGTGGGATTTGAACGGTCCTCATTTGGAACAGGTGTCCATGAAGGATTCAGACGGTGACATTCTGGTGACGGCAGTTACCCATGAGGACAGGATTCCCATAGCGGTGGCGGAGACCGTAAGGGCGGATTACCCGGTGGAAATTAAACAGGTGGTAAAGGAAAACAAGATACTGCACAGGGTATTTTTTATCACCAAACCGGGGGAAACTTACGTGACGGATAAGTGGGTGAGCGTTTACACCGGAAAGGACTGCACAGAGCCGCAGAAAAAGGCAATCCAGTTGTTAAAACAGGCGGCAAAGGAAGGTTATACCCACAATTTACAGGCGCATAAGGAGTGCTGGGAGGAACTGTGGAAACATTCCGCGGTGGTGATAGAGGGGGATGACAAGGCGATGGAAGCCGTGAATTATTCCCTGTACCACTTACATTCCATTGCGCCCCGCCATACGGAGAGCTTGTCCATTCCGGCGAGAGGCTTGTCCGGGCAGACCTACAAGGGCGCGGTATTCTGGGATACGGAAATGTTCATGCTGGATTTCTTTCTGATGTCCGACCCCAAAACTGCGAGAGTGCTGATGAAATACCGTATCGACACGCTGGACGGAGCATTGAAAAAGGCGGCTCATTACGGATACGAGGGAGCCTTTTACGCATGGGAGAGTCAGGAGGGAGGCTACGACGCCTGCACGGATTACAATGTGACGGACGTATTCACCGGACGACCCATGAGAACCTATTTTAAGGATAAACAGGTTCACATTTCGGCGGCGGTTGCCTACGGAATCCTGCGCTATGTGGAATGGACGGGGGATGACAGCCTGTTGGATGAAAAGGGCGTAAAGACCATCGTGGAGTGCGCTAAATTCTATTACAGTCTGCTGCTCCACGGTCTGACAAAGGATTATTACGAGATTCGGGACGTGATTGGACCGGACGAATATCACGAGAGAGTGAACAACAACGGTTATACCAACCGCATGGCGAAGCTGACTATGGAAAAAGCGGTGGAGGTAATCCGCCGTGCCATGGAAAAAGGCACTTTACCGAAAGAGTATGATGGGGAGAAATTAATAGAACAGTTTGCGGACGGCGCAGCGAAACTTTTTCTGCCTACGCCGCAAAAAGCAGGAGCGCACAAGGACATTATCGAGCAGTTTGACGGATATTTTGACTTGGAGGACGTCTCCTTGGAGGAAGTGAGGGGAAGACTGCTTCATGAAAAGGAATACTGGGGCGGAGCCTACGGCGTGGCATCCCACACCCAGATTATCAAACAGGCGGATGTCGTCACATGGCTGAATCTGTTTTCTAAGGAGTATGATACCGAAATTTTAAGAGCAAACTGGGAGTATTACGAGCCGAGAACGGAACACGGTTCCTCCTTAAGCGCCGGTATGTATTCCATGCTAGCCTGCAAAATCGGGGAGCCGAACCGTGCCTATCCGTTTTTCTTAAAATCCGCTACCGCGGACTTAAAGGGCGGCGGAAAAGAGTGGGCAGGCCTTGTGTATATCGGAGGTACGCACCCCGCGGCTGCCGGCGCGGCATATATGACGGCGGTGGAGGGATTCGGCGGAATCTCCCTGCAGGACGGAAAACTGGTGTGCAACCCCAGCCTGCCGGACGGAATTACCGGTATGCGGTTCCATGTGTATTATCAGGGACAGGAATATGAAGTAAAGATAGACGGAAAAAACGGTACGGTCAAAGCGCTTTGACCGTACCGCGCTCTATGAGCTTGGTGGGAAGAATGATTTCTGTTGTGTCGAGAGGCGTTCCGTTTAAAAGCTGCAGCATGAAATCCACCGCCAGACGGCCTTTTAAGTTCATATCCTGGCGAATGGTAGTTAAGGGCGGGGAGACAAGCTGTGCGAGGCTGATGTCATCGAATCCCACGATGGAAATGTCATCGGGAATGGACAGTCCGTTTTCTTTTAACCCAGCCATGATGCCGGCAGCCATAAGATCGGCGCTGACAACCAAACCGGTAATATCCGGGTATTTTACAATTTCATTGCTGACGATTTTACAGGAGGCAATATCCATCTCCTGCTGAAAAATCAGGCTCTTATCAAAAGGAATGGACGCCTCCGCAAGAGCAGCCTTGTAGCCCAGAAAACGTTCCTGGAGCACGCCTCCGTCCTTAATGTTTGGGGAGGCAAAGGCAATGCGGCGGTGTCCTTTTTCAATCAGGTAGCGGGTGGCATTGTAACTGCCGGTGAAATCCTCCAGTCCCACATTACAGAACTGGGGAATCCGCACATAACTGTCTATAAATACTACGGGAATGTGAAGCCCCTGCAGGGAGTCAAAGAATTTGTCACGAAAGATTCCGGTGAAAAACAGGCCGTCCACGTTCCAGTTTTGCAGGAAAGTGACCAGTTCCTCGGAATTTTCCACGGTGCGCAGCATTAAATAATAGCCGTTTTCGCGCAGAGCCGCCTCAATGGCGCCGATTGCCGCAGAGTGGAAAGGGTCCTCCATGAAATTTGTGTTGTCCCGTATCATGACATGGTTTACGAATCCAATCACCTTGGAGGAATTGGAAACCAGAGAACGGGCGGACATATTGGGGACATAGCCCAGTTCCTTGATGGCGTTATTGATATTCTGGATGGTTTCGGCTGAAACCCGGTTGGCACGTCCGTGAATGACATTGGACACGGTTGTGGCACTGACACCGGTAGCTTTTGCAATATCGCGTATGGTAACCATGGGGAACTCCTTTGTAGTTTGATTCTTTGCTTACAATCGTATGATTTATAAACAGTGTAGCACTTTTTTGATATGCGGGCAAGCGCACAAATGCTTGAATTTCCGCGATTGTTTCCACAAATCGTTTTTATGGATTGAGAAAAGGAGGAAGTTATGATAAAAGGAATTATTTTTGATTTGGACGGAGTATTGGTGTCGACGGATGAAATGCACTATCAGGCATGGAAACGTCTGGCGGAGGAATTGGGAATCACGGGATTTACCAGAGAGGACAACAGAAGACAGCGGGGAGTGAGCCGCATGGCGTCCTTGGAGGTTGTGCTGGAAAAGGCGGACAGAGCCTACAGCGAGGAAGAAAAGGCAGAACTTGCGGAGAGAAAGAATAACTACTATCTGGAACTTTTGGAGCATATGGACGATTCGGCGCTGTTGGAGGGGGTAAAACCGGTGCTTGAGAAGTTAAAGGACAGAAAGCTGTTGCTGGCAGTCGGTTCCGCCAGCAAAAACGCTCCGGCAATTTTGGAAAAAACCGGACTGACGCCTTATTTGGATAAAGTAAGCTGCGGGCTTGACACTACGAAATCCAAGCCGGATCCGGAAGTGTTTTTGGTGGCGGCAAAGAAACTGGGACTTCCCCCGGAGGAATGTCTGGTGGTGGAGGACTCTGCGGCGGGTATTCAGGCGGCAGCGGCGGGGAATATGAAATCCCTCGGCGTGGGACCTTTTTACAATGCGTTAAATGCAGATTATGAGGCAGAGGCGCTGTGCAAGGTGACGGACGCACAGTGGGATGCTATTTTACGGTAAAACAGGGAAGAGAAGGAGGGTATGGCAGTGCAGAAAGGTAAGGAAACGCAAAAAACTACGGCAGGGGGAAAAGGAATCCTGCAATGGCTTGTGATTGCGGTATGTATTGCGTTAACGGTTTGCGGCGCAGTCGTGCTGAAAGCAGAGCTTGCGGCGAAAGAGGAGAAAACGAGAATGGCACAGTCAAAGGTAGTGCTGTACGAGGGGCCGAAGTCCTTACGGGACGCCACAGAGGCGGATTTGGAGAATTCCTCGGAAAAAGGCAGGGATATTGCCCTGCTTCACTGTACGGACACACAGGTAACAATAAACGGTGCGGACTGCTTTGTATATGACACAAATGTCAACCACACAAGACAGTGGGTGAGCAATTATTACCCTCCCATGTCCAGAACCCCGGTCACTTATTTTGATTTTGAGGGAACGGTGGAAGTGCAGGTGACGGTTCCGGATGTGGAACTCGAAAGCGTGAAAATCAGTCCCCTTTCCTATGAAATAGAGCCGGTGGTGGACATACAGGCGCACACTGTCACTTTCCAAATTGACACCCCGGATGCGTACACACTGCAGTTTAACGGTGCACCGGAGCGTGCCGTCCATATTTTTGCCAATGCACTGGAAAAGGAAGAGGACATACCGGACAAAAATGACCCTAGTGTCATATATATCGGACCGGGAGAATGGAATATTGAATCCATTATGCTGCGGAAGGGTCAGACCTTGTATCTGGCGGGCGGCAGTGTGGTACACGGAATTGCAAATGCCAATTTTGAGAGTGATATTACGGTCTGCGGGCGCGGTATTTTAGACTGCTCCCAGATAGAGGGATGGCAGGGCAGAAGCGCCAGCATTCCGTTAAAGTTCGACCATTGTAAGAATGTCACCATAAAGGACATTATGGTGTTAAATCCCAATGCGTGGGCGTGTCAGGCATATGATTCCACCGACGGCGTTATCGACAATGTAAAAATTATTTCCTCCCGCCCCAACGGCGACGGTATCAGCCTGCAGTCCTGCCAGAATTATGAGGTGAAAAACTGCTTTGTGCGAACTTGGGATGATTCTCTGGTGGTGAAAAATTACGACCAGAACAGCGAAAATCTTACCTTCCGCCATATGCAGCTGTGGACGGATTTGGCGCAGTCCATGGAAGTGGGTTATGAGACAAACAAGGGAAATAAGCCGGACTCTTCCATTACCAATGTGACGTTTGAGGACATCACCGTGCTGAACAATTTCCACAAGCCGGTCATTTCGGTGCACAACGGGGATGACGCACTGTTGGACAATATCACGTTCCGGGATATTGTGGTGGAGCATGAGGAAATCGGCGGCGGAGATGCGGACGAAATGCCGTATCTTATCGACATTAACATTATGCAGAGCGGCAACTGGTCCACCACAAAGGACAGGGGTACAATCCGCAATGTCACCATTGAAAATGTGAGTTTTTTGGAAGGCTGGGAGAATGCTTCACGGATTCAGGGCTTTGATGCGGAACATAATGTGGAAAATGTAGTTATTAAGAATCTGAATCTTTTCGGAAAAGCAGTGAAGGGTGCAGAGGACGGACAGTTTGAGGTGGATGAGGCAACGGTTTCGGGCATTTCGTTTCAATAGAAGTATGAGCGCCGATACGGGCAGACAGGAGCAGAAATGAAAAAAGTGAGAGTTCTTTTGATGGCAATCGCCGCTATTGCGGCAGTGGGAATGTGGGGGACGGTTTTTGCCGTACATTCCGGAGCAGAAGAAAAAGCATACGGCGAGGTGACGGTGGTTCCCACACCGGACAGAACCGAGAGTACAGAGCATCCGCTGTTTGTGAAGGAGGTATATGAGCCGGTGGTTCCGGACGGCACCAATATCGCAGAGGAAGCAAAAATGGAGGCAAACGGCTACAACGACGTGTACACGCCGAGAAAGGCCAAGGACGGCAAGACTGCCGGAGTGTCCTACTGGGAGGGTGCGCCGGATGCTTACCCTAATATTCTGACGGCAACCTTTGAGGAGGGGAAAAGCATCCACGCAATAAAGGTCTGCCTTTGTCCCCAGTCGGTGTGGGGAGCAAGAACGCAGACCTTCAGTGTGGAAATCAGTGCCGATGGAGAGAATTTTGAAGAACTTATTCCATCCAAAGACTATGAATTTAATCCGAACACCGCCAACGAGGTGGTGCTGGAGTTTGATACGGTAACCTGCAAAGCGGTGCAGCTTGTGTTCACGGCGAACACGGGAGCCAGCGGCGCTCAGGTTGCGGAATTTGAAATCTACAGTGCGGACAATTAGAAATATTCCGCAATCAGATTGGGCTTGCGATAGAATACCCTGCCAATCGGTGCTGCTTCGTTGGAAACGGTGACATTGGACATATAGGGCAGGGATTCTATATCGCAGGTTCCGATAATCAGACGGGAGAATTCGTTGATACCCATGCTGACATCGGCGGCGGAATCGCTCTTTTCTACGGTTACGGCTTTGCCGTCCTTGAAAGTTACGGTAAAGGTGCCGCAGTTTGCGGCAATCTGCTTGTCGGTAATGCCGATGGAGAGTGTGCCGTCCCCCTGATATTTTGCGCCACGCAGAACTTTTTCCACGTTCACGACGCGAACCATGCCGGACCAGTATCTTCTGGAGACAATGGCTTCCATTGCCCATTCGGGACAAATCATGGTCATGTCAATGTCATAGGGAAGCTCCAAGGTTGCATAAGCGTGGTCACTGCCAAGGGCAATCAGCACGTTCAAAAGTCCCTTCAGACCCTCCGGACAGGTGCAGACAAAGCGTGTGCACTGGAGATTGCGACCGTCCGGCTCGATGGACTGTTTTACGGTCATGTAGCCCATGGGTTCACCTTCACCACTCTTGTATACATAAGTAAAAATTTGGTCTTTCACAGGGTTGGACTTGCCAATCCATGCAAATTCGTAATCCTCGTTGGCAATCATCATGTTGTATTTATTCTGCCATACGCGGTAAATCTGTTTAATTTCCTCTTCCATAAAGTTGCCCGGCTCTACTAAAGAGCAGCCCCCGCTTACCGGGAAGTGTTTCAGAAAACTCAACTGAATATGGTGGCGCCATCTCTCACAGCCCATCTCATAACCGAACTTGCGGTAGTATGCGGTGGAGAAAGGATAGAGGTAGGAAAATACGACACCGTTCTCGTACATATCGGGCAGAGCTGCCTCAAAACAGCCGCGGATACCGCCGCTCTTGCGGTACTGGGGCAGGGTTGCCACACCGCCGATACCGGTCATCTTGTAGACATTGCCGTCGAACTGCACCGGGAAAGGCTGGTCGATAAAATAGCTCATCATGGTCTTATCGTCATCCTCGAACGCTGCCCAGCGCTCTCCCCAGAAAGCGTCCTCGCGGGATTTGGGATTCTGTGTAATGTCCGCAAAGGTTTCTTCGGGGGATTTGGGAATGTCTGCGCTAAATTCAAAGGAGATGGCAAAAAGCTCCAGTGTGCGCTTCAATTCTTCGGGTTTAATTTTTCTTATAATCATAGGTTGGTTCCTCCTGCTAAAATTCTTGAATGATAGGTGCGTCTATTTGGAAGGCGCGGCACAACTGCCCCGGATAATTAAATCCGGGCGGATGTTGATGACGTCGGTTTCCTCCTGCCCTTTCATCACGCTTAAGAGCTTTTCGATAACCAGCCTGCCAAAACGGTTGTTGTGTCTGTCAATGACGGTCATCGGCGGATTGTAAAACTGTGAGGTGGTAAAATATTCACAGCTTATCATGGAGACGTCCTCCGGTACTTTTATGCCTTTTTCTGCAAAAGCGCGCAGAGCGCCCAGTGCCACGTTGTCATTGATGGCAAGTGCGGCAGTGAACGGAATTTGCCGCTCAAGTAAAGTTTCGGCGGCGCGATAGCCGTCCGGGGCATAATAATCCGTCAGTACAATCAGGTTCTCATCTATGGACAAACCGAGGTTACGCAGTCCTTCCTTATAGGAGGCAACGCGGCTTACGGTATTTTTTACATTGTCCTCACCGCCTAAAAAAGCGATTCTGCGGTGCCCAAGCGAGGCAAGATAGCCGATGGCATCGGAAATGCCGTTCATTTTTTCCCGGTTCAAAAACAGACAGGGAATGTCGGGAATCTGCTCACCAATCATGACAAGGGGCAAGATACCGGCGCTGCGTTTTACTGCATTCAGATAGGACGTTCCGGCATTTAAGGTATCCTGCTGACCGCCAGCAATAATCAGCCCGTCAACATGTTTGTCAATCATCATCTGGATATAATCCTCTTCGACGTGACCGGTGCTGCTTGAGTGATACAGGGTATTGCACAGCAGAATGGAATAACCTGCCTCATGTGCAGCCTTCTCTATTTCACAGAACATGGAAGAAAAGTAGGGGTTGGAAATATCCGGCAAAATCACACCGATGGTCATGGTGTGCTTCGATACCAGACTCCGTGCCAGCGCGTTGGGAGAATAATTGTACTTCTGAATTGTTGCTTCCACCCGCTTACGCTTGTCCTCGGAGACGGGGACGTTGCCGTTTAACACTCTCGATACTGTGGAAATGGAAACTCCGCTTTCCTGTGCGATCTCTGTAATCGTCATGTGACTTGGCATGGGACACCTCTTTTCTTTGTGAGTTGTTCTGAGATATTCAAGAAACATATTACACTATCTGGAAAAGGGTTTCAAGAGCGAGTTATGCGTTTCCTTAACAGAGTTTGCTCTAAGCCAAAAGAAATTCACCTTGACCTGAAAACGTTTTCATGATAAGATGAGTGTAACGTGAAAGAGGATAAGGACCGTTTTTTTGACTTTCGTTCAGAAAAGGAGGAGCCATATGAAAACATATCTTGGATTTGATTTTGGAGGAACAAAGCTGCTGATTGGCGAGATGGATGAAAACGGAGTGATACTGAACAGCAAGCGCTATGCGACGGGCTGCGTCAATCAGGATCAGGCGGTGCAGAGAATTTTGGACAGTGCGGCAGACTACTGTGCAACGGTGGGATTTCACGGAGAGGTGCAGGCGGCAGGCGTGGGAATTGTGGGCGTCAGCAATCACAAGACCGGAGAGTGGGTATCCATGAACCATATTATTACCGGACCGCCGGTGCCGCTTGCGGAGATACTTTCCGAAAAAATAGGGATTCCGGTGGCAATCGACAATGATGTGCGGAGTGCCACTACAGCAGAATGGAAACTGGGACAGGGAAAAAATTCGGATAATTTTATCTATATTAATGTAGGAACGGGTCTGGCAGCAGGCTTTGTGGTAAACGGAACGCTGTTACGAGGGGCAAACAACAATTCCGGCGAGGTGGGGCATACCGTGGTGAATATCCGGGATGCACAGCCCTGCGTGTGCGGACGCAACGGATGCGCGGAAAATATGGTGTCGGGAAGCGGATTTGCCAGACAGGCGGTGCGTTACGGGCTAATGGATGTGATTGTGGCAGACCGCCCCAATTCCGCCGACACGAAGAAGCTGTTTGAGTTAGCGGATGCCGGGGAGGAGAGAGCGGTGGCAATCACCACCTACGCGGCAGATACACTGGCGGCAGTGGTTATGAATCTGGTGCGGGTGACCGATCCGGATACCGTGATTTTGGGCGGCGGCGTGATGAGCAGCGGCTGGATGCTGGACAAGGTGATGAACCGCCTGAATCCTTCCACCATGCGAGGGGTTACCAACGGAGTGATTCTTTCTCGCTTTGAACCGCAGTATGCGGGACTGATCGGCGCTGCGTCTTTGGGACTGGTGCTGAGCGGGCAGACCTGACGGCAGAAAGGAACGGGTGACAATGAAAATCAACAGAGAATTGGAACAGGAATTGCAGGAAAGCCTCTATGTTCACCAATCCCTTCCCCTGCACAGGGAAAAGAGTCTGGAGGCAGAATTCCCGCTGAAAAGGGTGTCGGACAGAAAGAACCTCTGGTGCGGGGAAAACGAAGCATATACTCCTATGGCGAGGAAAGAGGGAACCGTGTGCGCGGTTGATACCAAAGAGGGCAGAGTTCTCAGACTGGAGGCGGCTCTTACGGCGAAGCACTGGCCGGAAGGAGCCCCGGCGGACGGCGATTACACCAATTACGGTACGGCGGCATTTGCCTTTTCTTTTGAAAAAGAAAACTGGGAGGGCTACAACCGCCTGCATTTCAAGGTATACCCCCGTGTGGAGACGGCGAGAGTGCTTCACCTGAACGTGGCAGTGACAAATGTGGGAAAAATTGCGGTGCCGGACCCTTATTTCCGGGAGGGAGCAACGGTTTTTGATTTGGAAAATGAAGAGTGGAACGACTGTATCTGGGAATTCCCTTCCATGGGCAGGGATGAGATTACGGAACTTACTTTTTATGTATATTTGAGCGGACAGGCGGTGGCGTGGGACGACAGGCTTGTCTATGATTTGAAGGACATTTGTCTGGAAAAGGTGGAAAATCCCGAAATCGAAAAGGGCTGGCAGTGCAGAGAAAACAGCATTTCCCTCTCCACAGCAGGGTATTTTGTGAAAGGAACCAAAACGGCTGTGGCGAATGTGAAAGCGTCCGGTTTTCGGTTATGCCGTGCGGAGAGCGGGGAGACAGTGTTTGAGAATTCTGTTACCACACAGGAAAATGAGCGGGGCAGTTTTCAGGTACTTGATTTTACCGGAGTAAAAGAGGAAGGGCTTTATTATCTGCAGGCAGGGGACGTAAAAAGTGAGGTATTCCCCATTTCGGCAGATTTGTGCGAGGAACCGGTCTGGAAAATCATAAATTTTGTATACAATTTAAGGTGCGGAACGCCGGTGCCGGGCAAACACAGTGCCTGTCACTTGGATTCCCTTGCGGAGCATAACGGCGTGAAACTTTCTTTTGCGGGCGGCTGGCATGATGCGGGAGATTTGTCCCAGCAGGTGGCGCAGAGCGGCGAGATGGTACATGCCTTTTTACAGGCGGCAGATAGGTATCGGAACAGACCCATTCTCAGAAACAGGCTGCTGGAAGAGGCAAAATGGGGACTGGATTTTATTTTAAGGACCCGGTTTGGGGACGGCTACCGTGCCACCAGCGCGGGCGTAACACGTTTTACAGAGAATAAGGTAGGTGATTTTGATGATGTGGCGGTAAGAGTATTTGACCATTCCTATGAGAATTTCCTGTTTGCAGGGGTGGAGGCATATGCGGCGTATGTGCTGCGCGATGAGGATAAGGAGCTTGGCAGGGGCAGCCTGCGGGCGGCAAGGGAGGATTTTGCTTTTGCAGAGAAAAAGTTTGCCGAGACCGGAGTGGAACCGGCGCATATGTATGAGCATACCTACAACAGCGGATTGTCCCAGTATTATGCGGTGATTGTCTGGGCGGCGGCAAATCTTTACCAAAGCTGCGGGGATGAGTATTATGCAGACCGGGCGGCAGAGTATGCGGCAAAACTAATCGATTGTCAGGAAAAGGGAGAGGCAGGCTTGCCTTTTTCCGGATTCTTTTACCGGGACGAGAGCCACAAAACCATTGTGCACTTTAACCATCAGTCCAGGGAATACCAGTTTGTACAGGCACTTACACTTTTGTGCGGGGTGCTGCCGGAACATAAAGATTATGACAACTGGAAAGCAGCGGTTCAAAGATATGCCGGTTATCAGAAGGCAATTATGAAAAATACGTCGCCTTACGGCATGATTCCGGCGGGAGTACACCGCATGGATGAACCGGAGGACAGAGAATTATTCCCGTATCTGCACCTTTTGGTGGATTATGATGCGGAGTTTCCTCATTATAAAGAACAGCTTGCACGGGGGAAGAAGCTGGACGCTGAGCATGTGCTTAAAAACTTCCCGGTGTGGTTTTCCTTCCGTGGAAACAGCGCTGTGCTGCTATCAAGCGGAATTGCGGCGGCGCAGGCGGGCAGACTGCTTGAGGACGAGGCGGAAAGGCAGATTGGCAGGGAACAGCTTTACTGGATGTGGGGCAAGAATCCCTTCGGACAGTCCCTGCAATACGGCGTGGGAAGCCGCTATTGTTCCCAGTATGGCGTGTATGTGGGTGAGTGCGCAGGAGAGGTCCCCGTGGGAATCGAAACATACGGCGACGAGGATATACCGTACTGGCCGCAGAACAACAATGCAACGTTTAAGGAAGTCTGGATAGGCGTGGCGTGCAGAATGTTGTGGCTGATGTCGGAGTTTGCGGAAGAGTAATATATTATATAGAAGAAACAGCTGCAGAAAGAAACAATTATAGAAAAGTTATTGAACAGCTACAGAAAATAGGAAAAGGAGAAAAGACTATGAAAATTACAGTGATGGAAAATGAACACGCATTTGATGTGGCAGCAGCATGGAGAATTATCGGACAGATGTTGAAAAAACCGGATTCCGTAATCGGTCTTTCCACCGGCAAAACAACCGGCGGAATGCACGCCATTGTCAGCGAAATATATGAAAAATATCCTTTTGATACGTCAAAGGTGACTCTTTTTAATGTGGACGAGCTTACCAATCTGGACAGAAGCTATTCGGGAAGCTGCTACACCATGATATATGAGCAGATTGCCAAAAATCTGAACATTCCGGAGGAAAATTTCATCATGCCGCCGACAATGTCGGATGATTTCGACAGAGAATGTAAACTTTTTGAACAGCGGCTGGCAGAAAGAGGCGGAGCGGACTTACAGATGCTCGGCATCGGGTGGAACGGGCATATTGGCATTAATCAGCCGGGTACGCCCTTTGAGAGACAGACATGGGTGTCCCCCATGGATCCGATTTTTGAGGAAAAGGTGAGGAGAGAGACCGGAGTGGGCCCTGATTATGAATTGGGCGGGCTGACCAGAGGCATTGTCAATATTATGCAGACCAGACAGGTGATTCTGATAGCAAAAGGGGAGTCCAAAGCGGATATTATCCGTCAGGCAATTCAGGGGCCGATTACAACAGATATACCTGCTTCTGTCGTTCAGCTTCATCCGAACTGTGAAATTTTACTGGATAAAGCGGCCGCATCAAAGCTCATTTTGTAAAATATGTTGCATTTTTTTGCTTCCAAGAGGACAATATTATTCAAAAACTGCCATTTATAACAATATCGTTTTGGGACGGGATGCGCTATAATAACTACAACGTCAAAGATATTTATCTTGTAAAGGCATTAAATTATGTGGGAAAGTAGGAGAGGATAAGATGGCAAAAGCAGTCGCAAAGTCAGAAAAAAAATCCGCAATGATGTCCGCTAGAAAGAAAAAGACAATCATGTTACTTACAATGGTTGCACCTGGCGCAATCTGGTTGATTCTGTTACGTTACCTGCCGATGATTGGTATCGTGATGGGGTTTCAGGATTATAAAATTTACTCAAAGGATCCCAGCTTCCTGAACAACTTGAAACACAGTCAGTTCGTGGGATTAAAGAACTTTAAGTTCTTGTTCGCAACAAATGACACATGGGTGATGGTTCGTAACACCCTTCTATACAATATCGTATTCATTGTACTGGGGCTTATCATTTCAGTTGCTTTCGCAATTATGCTGAATGAGATTACGAAGAAGTTCGTAGCAAAGACTTACCAGACACTGATGTTCTTCCCTTACTTCTTGAGTTGGGTTGTAGCAAGTTACTTCGTTCAGGCATTCTTAGACCCGACCAAGGGACTTTTGGTAAATGCCATGAAGAATTGGGGAATGACACCGATTGATTTCTACAATGACTGTGGGCCATGGCCGGTTATCCTGACCATATGTAACGTCTGGAAACAGACAGGTTACTCCGCAATCCTTTACCTGGCAGCCATCACCGGTATTGATGCTTCCCAGTATGAAGCGGCAAGCATTGACGGCGCAAGCAAATGGCAGCAGATTAAATATGTTACCATTCCTCACTTGAAGACGATGATTATTATCTTGTTCATTATGAACGTAGGTAAAATTTTCAACTCGGATTTCGGCTTGTTCTTCAATGTGCCTCTGCAGTCCGGACCTTTGTTCCCGGTTACGCAGACTGTTGATACATATGTGTACAGAGCAATGATGACCACACAGAACTACGGTATGTCTACGGCAGCCGGTCTGTTACAGAACTTAGTTGGATTTATATGTATCATGGTAGCGAATACAATTGTCCGCAAAGTGGATGAGGACAGTGCCCTCTTCTAATACGGCAAGGACAAAGATTGAAAGGAGCAAAACAAAATGGCAAGTAGCGTGGCAGTTAAGAAGAAAAAGCGCAGAATTAACGCAGTCAGTGTACCGGCTGAAATTGTTATCAATATCATAATGATTCTGTTCTGCCTGTTGTGTGTAGTACCGTTTATTTTCGTAATTATTATTTCCTTTACATCAGAGGAAAGTATCGCTCATATCGGTTATTCCTTTGTACCGGAGAGCTTGTCGTTGAAAGCATATAAATACGCAATCGATATGGGATATGCACTTTGGAGATCCTATTTCAACAGCTTCTTTATCACAGTTGTTGGTACAGTGCTGAGCGTATTGGTTTGCGCATTGTATTCTTACGCATTGTTCCGCAGGGACTTTAAGTACCGCAGATTCTTCACCTTCTTCAGTTTCTTTACAATGTTGTTCGGTGGTGGTCTGGTTCCTACATACGTTGTCTGCAAGCAGATGTTGGGATTGTCCGACAACTATGCAGCAGTTATCGTGCCTTTGCTGGTGAACCCTTTTAACATTATCGTTATGAGAACGTTCTTCCAGAGTTCCGTTCCTGAGGAACTGATTGAGGCAGCAGCAATTGACGGAAGCGGTGAGTATAATACCTTATTTAAGATTATCTTCCCGATTTCCAAACCCGGTATTGCAACTATCGCACTTTTGAACGCACTGGCATACTGGAATGAGTGGTATACTCCCATGTTGTATGTCCGTGACAACGACCATATTCCTCTTCAGTATCTGTTGATGAAGTTACAGAGGAACGTGGAGAATCTGGCGAAGATTTCTTCTTCACTGGGTGCTGACGCTGCTAAGGCTGCAGCGCAGATGCCGACACAGAGTTTGCGAATGGTTCTGGTAGTTTTGGCGGTTATCCCGATTGCGTGTGCATATCCGTTCTTCCAGAGATACATTGTAGCAGGTCTTACAATCGGTTCTGTAAAGGGTTAATTTCATACTGTATGGAACGACAGCCATAGTGGTTGTTGTTTACATAAAAAATTTTAATGGAGGGTTTTTCAATGAGAAAGAAAAAGTTATTGTCTCTGGCACTTGTTGCAGCAATGGTTACCGGAATCATGACCGGCTGTGGCAATACCGCAACTGACACTCCTGCAAGCGAGAGCACAGGAGCAGCTTCTGAGGAGTCTACAGCTGTTGAAGATACTACAGCTACAGATGACAACACAGGAGCAGCAACACTTGACATTTCCGAGCCTGTTACCTTGAAATGGTATCTGCACGGAAGCAGCGTAACTGACGACAAGGCAGTTATGGAAGAGGTTAACAAATACCTTGGTGAGAAGCTGAACGTAACTCTGGAGCCTATCTGGGGTACATGGGCAGACTTCGATGAGGGCGCTACCATGGCTATCAACGGTGGTGACGATGTAGATATTTACTTTACCTGTTCTTGGTCCGCTGATGAGTATAATCAGTACGCTAAGAAGGGTGCTTGGGTTCGTCTGGATGATCCCGACAACAACCTGATCGCTCAGTATGGTAGTGATGTATGGAACATTCTTCCCGATGTATTGAAGGAAGGTGCTACAACCGACGGTTCTGACGGATATGGCGTATACGCTATCCCCGGATTCAAGGATTTCGGTACCCAGAATACTTGGGATATCAACGTAACTCTGCTTGAGAAATATGGTTACACCATCGACGACATCAAGAGCCGTGATTACTACAGCTTTGGTGACATTCTTCAGACCGTAAAAGAGGGTGAAGGCGATGATTTCTATCCTCTGATTGTTGAGCCTATGGTTCTTGAGAGAATGGTAACCAACTCCGTCATCGTTAACGGTGATAGCGGTACCTGCAACGTTCTGTCTTACTACATTGATCCTACTGATGTTTCTAAGGACATCGGAAGCAAGATCGAGAACAAGTTCGGTACTGAAGAGTACAAGAAGTTCGTTGAGCAGACTCGTGAGTACTACCTGGCTGGATACATTGATCCTTCTTTCGGTAACGCTCAGACTGCAAACGATACTCTGCTTGCTAAGCAGAAATCCGCACAGTACCTGATTGGTACCCAGTCTTATGCACTTGGTTACGAAGTAACCACCAGCGCAGAGCGTAAAATCGAGGTTCAGTATGTTCCTTGTACACCTCCTTACGTAGACAAGACTTCTACCCAGGGTGCTATGATGGCTATCTCTACTGCATCTAAGAATCCTGAGAGAGCAATGGCTTTCCTGAACCTGTTAAATACAGATGCTAAGCTGATGACTATGCTTGAGTATGGTCTTGAGGGTGTTCACTACACCACCAACGATAACGGAACCATTACCTTCACTGATGAGCATGCAAACTACTCTCCTTGGAGAAATGGTATGGGTAACATCACTCTGCTTCCTGCACAGGAAGGTGAAGGCGTGAACTTCTTCACAGATACCTTCATTCCTTACTACTCTGAAGCAAAGGGTATCCCTGCATTCGGTTATGTATTCGATCCTACCAACGTAGAAACCGAACTTGCTGCACTGTCTAACGTAGCTAACCAGTACGCAATGGCTCTGGATGCTGGTACTATCGATCCTGCAACTGCTCTGCCTGAGTTCCTCCAGAAACTGGATGACGCTGGTATGCAGAAGGTTGTTGATGAAGCAAACGCACAGTTGGATGCTTACTTCGCAACTCAGGAATAATCCTAGGATTATAAAGCATATAGCTTAAATGAAGCCCCGCTGAGAAATCAGCGGGGCTTTTTGTGTGGTATAAATTGCTAAGTTGTAAAATCAAGTGCGACAAGGGTTAATAACTCTATCGCACTTGATTT
>ERZ857629.314-NODE-314-length-71993-cov-17.534446_pt1 | contig 71993 bp, 51 predicted proteins | sample MGYA00519700_ERZ857629 | MGnify/ENA primary metagenome ERZ857629 (study PRJEB31778, sample SAMEA3449351) | human gut metagenome | biome: human gut; feature: human-associated habitat; material: faeces | place: United Kingdom | collected 2010/2012 ... | reverse complement strand
CTGTTGAGCTGTAGATGTCGATAAGACGCTTGAAGTCTGAGAGCTGGAACTGCTCACGAGATTTCTTGTTAACGAAAGTACTGCGGTTTACAGTGTAGATACGCTTGTGTGTAGGCAATGGAATAGGACCGCTAACGATAGCACCTGTGGCCTTAACTGCCTTCACGATCTTTTCAGCTGACTTGTCTACGAGCTTGTGGTCGTAGCTCTTCAGCTTGATACGAATTTTCTGACTCATAATTGTATTTAAAGTTTATAATGCAATTTAATGTGGCACGTTCAGCGTGATTATGGTCTCAACTTGGAGTGCTGAACAGCCGAAAAAAGGAGGTGGGGTACGTCGCTTAAGAGTCATTCGCTAAGCGACGCCCCATGTCCCTTTAGTTTTATTTTGTCGGGAGCCGTTTTGGCGGCTCCCTACGCAATTGCGTGATTGGTTACACGAGGTCTGCGCGACCCTTTACTTCCTCGAGCACTGCCTTAGCGATAGCGCTTGAGAGAGGTGCGTGGTGATCGTACTCCATAGAGCTTGTTGCACGACCTGAAGTGATGGTACGGAGAGCTGTTACGTAACCGAACATCTCTGACAGAGGTACCTGAGCCTTTACGATGCGGGCGCCAGAGCGAGCCTCTTCCATGCCTTCTACCTGACCACGGCGCTTGTTCAAGTCGCCGATTACGTCACCCATGTTCTCCTCCGGAGTAACAACCTCTACCTTCATGATAGGCTCCATGAGAACCGGACCTGCCTTCGGGCAGCCGTTCTTGTAAGCGTTGAGGGCAGCGAGCTCGAATGACAACTGGTCAGAGTCAACCGGGTGGAACGAACCGTCGGTGAGGACAACCTTAAGGCCAGTCATCGGATAGCCACCGAGGACACCAGTCTTCATGGCGTTCTCGAAGCCCTTCTGTACTGACGGGATGAACTCCTTAGGAATGTTACCGCCCTTAACCTCGTTGATGAACTGCAAGTCGCCTTCCTTGTAATCCTCGTCCTTCGGGCCGATTGTTACGATGATGTCAGCGAACTTACCGCGACCACCTGACTGCTTCTTGTAAACCTCACGGAGAGTAGTCGGCTTGGTGATTGCCTCCTTGTAGTTAACCTGCGGCTTACCCTGGTTACATTCTACCTTGAACTCACGCTTCAGACGGTCGATGATGATGTCGAGGTGAAGCTCACCCATACCTGAGATGATGGTCTGACCACTCTGCTCGTCGGTACGAACGGTGAATGTCGGGTCCTCTTCAGCGAGCTTAGCGAGACCGTTGTCGAGCTTAGCGATGTCAGCCTGGCTCTTCGGCTCTACTGCGATAGAGATTACGGTATCAGGGAACGACATTGACTCGAGCACGATCGGGTGTGCCTCGTCGCAGAGTGTGTCACCTGTGCGGATATCCTTGAAGCCTACACCTGCGCCGATATCACCAGCGTCGATTGACTCCATCGGGATTTCCTTGTTTGAGTTCATCTGGAACAGACGGCTGATACGCTCCTTCTTGCGTGAACGCGGGTTGTAAACGTATGAGCCTGCGACTACCTTACCTGAGTAAACGCGGAAGAACACGAGACGGCCCATGAACGGGTCGGTAGCGATCTTGAACGCGAGAGCTGATGTCGGCTCCTCCTCAGACGGCTTGCGGTCTTCCTCTTCCTCTGTGTCAGGGTTTGTACCAACGATAGCTGCTGTATCGAGAGGTGAAGGAAGGAATGCGCAAACGTAGTCGAGAAGCGGCTGAACGCCCTTGTTCTTGTATGAAGAACCGAGAAGCATAGGAGTGAGCTCCATAGAGATAGTACCCTTGCGGATAGCTGCGATAAGCTCCTCTTCTGTGATCTCCTGGCCCTCGAGATACTTCTCCATGAGAGCGTCGTCAAAGTTGGCTGCGCTTTCAACCATCTTCTCGCGCCATTCGTTAGCCTCGTCAACGAGATCAGCAGGGATCTCCTCAATGTCGTACTCAGCGCCCATTGTCTCGTCGTGCCAGAGGATAGCCTTCATCTTGAGAAGGTCGACAACACCCTTGAAGTTCTCCTCAGCTCCAATAGGAATCTGAATAGGACAAGGGTTAGCACCGAGGATGTCCTTCATCTGCTGTACTGTCTCGAAGAAGTCAGCACCTGAACGGTCCATCTTGTTTACGTAACCGATACGCGGTACGTTATATTTGTCTGCCTGGCGCCATACTGTCTCAGACTGCGGCTGTACGCCGTCAGCTGCAGAGTAAGTAGCAACTGCGCCGTCGAGTACGCGGAGTGAACGCTCCACCTCAGCGGTAAAGTCAACGTGTCCCGGGGTGTCAATCAAGTTGATCTTGTATGACTTGCCAAGATAGTTCCAGTTACATGTTGTAGCAGCTGAGGTGATAGTGATACCACGCTCCTGCTCCTGTGCCATCCAGTCCATGGTAGCAGCGCCGTCGTGAACCTCACCAATCTTATGAGTCTTACCCGTGTAGAACAGGATACGCTCAGAAGTAGTGGTCTTACCAGCGTCGATATGCGCCATGATACCGATGTTACGAGTCAAATGTAAATCGCGATTTGCCATTTTTCCTTTTACCTTATTATTATATTAGAATCTGAAGTGAGCGAATGCGCGGTTAGCCTCTGCCATGCGGTGCATATCTTCCTTACGCTTGTAAGCACCACCCTGGTTGTTGAAAGCGTCCATGATCTCGGCAGCGAGCTTGTCTGCCATGCTCTTACCGCCACGCTTGCGTGCGAAGAGGATAAGGTTCTTCATAGAGATGCTCTCCTTGCGCTCTGCGCGGATCTCTGTCGGCACCTGGAAAGTAGCACCACCGATACGGCGGCTCTTTACCTCAACCTGCGGAGTGATGTTGTCGAGAGCCTGCTTCCAGATTTCGAGAGCTGACTTTTCCTCGTTCTGCATCTTGGCACCTACGGTTTCGAGTGCTTTGTAGAAGATTTCGTATGATGTATTCTTCTTACCATCATACATAAGGTGGTTTACAAACTTAGAGACCTTCTGGTCATTGAACTTCGGATCCGGAAGGATCACGCGCTTCTTTGGTTTTGCTTTTCTCATTTTGTTTGAAAAATTTCTGTCTGCATGGGGCTGTTTCTTACTGTTCTTCAACGTCCTCTCTTGGACATTTACTCAACCTGTCTATTAACAATTCTCCAGCAAAACGTTTTTAAAATTTGTTTCGTCCGACAATTTTCAGATTACTTCTTTGCCTTAGGACGCTTAGCACCGTACTTAGAACGACGCTGTGTGCGGTTTGCTACACCTGCTGTATCGAGTGTACCGCGAACGATGTGGTAGCGTACACCAGGAAGGTCCTTTACACGACCACCGCGAACAAGCACGATTGAGTGCTCCTGAAGGTTGTGACCTTCTCCCGGGATGTAAGAGTTAACCTCCTTTGAGTTTGTGAGACGTACACGGGCAACTTTACGCATTGCCGAGTTAGGCTTCTTAGGTGTTGTTGTGTAAACACGAACGCAAACACCACGACGCTGAGGGCATGAGTCCAAAGCCGGTGACTTGCTCTTGTCTACGAGCACCTTTCTGCCTTTTCTTACCAATTGTGAAATTGTAGGCATGATTTTAATTTTTAATTTATATATTTTATTTTTCTATTGTCGTATTCCATAAAACCGCTCTATTACAAGCTGTTTTCGGGGTGCAAAGGTACAAACTTTTCTCGAAACTACCTAATATATAAAAACACAATCTCACTACGAAATCAAAAATTTAATATGCGACAGGATATTTTAACAGACATTCACAATAGCACACAACAATTTCACGAATAGCAACCGAGGTTTATCCTGATTGAAACGCATGCGTAACATGCTGTTTGCTGCGTGGTTACACATTATATATATAATGGACAGTGCGTAGGGTCGTCAGTCCATCCCCTATCCCCTATCACACTGCAATCTGACGCTATTCGTAGTTGACCATTCCTATCTTCGGCAACTCTGCCATTATATCCATCTTCAGCATCAAGGGGAAGAACTGCACAAGATCGAACGCTTCCTTATTCTTGATTGTCTGCAGCACATTCTTATATGCTTCAATCCACTCGAAATTTTTAGGACTGATGTTTTTCAAAGAAGGCAAAATCTTCAGAACATCGTTTATTTCTTTTTCGGTTTCAGAGTTCTCTCCCGACTTGTAGTTCCATTTACAATTCAGAGTTTTGCCGTCCTTGCCATCCTTTTCAAACGTCTCCACAAGCTTTCCATAAGCAGTGCAGAAAGAGCGATCGAGAGCATCGGTATGGTCGCACTCAAGTTTCAAGCCGTCAGTTTTCATCAAAGATCTGAAGTACGAGAGATACTTGCTATGCTTATCAGTATTGTCTTTCCATTTATTCATTTTATCAACAACGTTCTTCAACGCTTTTGGAAGCTTGTTCAGATGCTCTATAAGCATCAACTCCAGCGACCTCAAAAGAAACAAGTCCTTAGGAGTCAACTTATTGTCTTTATGCGATTTTTCAACATCCCTTTGCACCTCTACTATGCTGAGACGAAGATTGCCGACAACACTACTGAGCATAGAGTCCATACGGCACGAATTCGATACCAAGAACAACGGCTTGAAAATAAGGTTGTCATAGTCGGCTTCCATTACTCCGAGATTAATGGAACGCCTTAGAAGATGATCGTGTGCCACTCCAATCTCGATATTATAGTTTCTGAGCAGCAGACGCATCTCTGACGCTATTGCCGCTATCTGCGGACCTATATCCAAAACATAATCTTCGGGCGCAGTCTGAAGTTTCAGTATATGACTTTCAGAAGGATACTCCAGACGCTGTCCACCGCTTTGGTTCGCCTTTGAAAAGTATTTGACGGCTGTGCTCAACACAACGACAAGATTACGATATTCATGTCGCGCAAGGTCTTCAAACCTGCTTTTCTGATCCTCTATCGACACATTTCTCGTATTGCTTTCCGTGAGACTTTGAGAACGGTATGCTCGGAACGTATACCAAAGCGAGAAAAGCGCCAAGACTGTTGCAACAATGCCATAGAAATTGAAGTCGTTCCAAAAGAAGCTCACCCTGCCGTCTGACTCCTTATAGTCGGGCACCATTTTAGAGGGGATGCAACTCTCCCACTTGCCTGAGAGGCACAACACTAACACGCATAGAACAAACACAAGGACTACACTTGCCACGATGGGTATCAAGTATGCAGGTATCCTTGCAAGGAAAGACCCAACTAAATTGAATATCCCCTTTACTTTACCACGAATCTTTTCTATCATATACTAATAGGTTGTTCAGTTATTGTTTTGCATGCTAAGTTACTACTTTTAAGCGAAAAGAGCAAGGCTTCACACCATAAAAGCGAGGGATGAAACAATATCAACCGATCATGCCGCACCCTCGCTTCATGGGTCAGAACCGATAAGACACGCCGTCAAAAGTAGTTTTTTCATATATAGATGTTTATTTATTGATATATCACCGTATAATTCATTCTTGCCAACTGTTTTATCACTAACTTATACTTTTTGTCATAGATACATTTCTCTGCAAGTTCTTCTTTGGTGTACTTTTTATACGTGCTCCTCCTAATAACAACAATCTGATAGACTAAGTCGTCGTTGCGCTTATACACTTCGTAGCCTTTGTATTGATCATTGTTTTTAACACGCCGAAGTCCTTTGGAGAGTATAGTTTTAGTAGTAAGTTCTGAAGAACTGTCTGCGAATGCTCCATAGCCAATATAAACCGATTCACCGCATTTGTTTATGAAACAAATATTCGGGTAGTCATAATCGAATTCCAACTTGTCATCCCCCCAGTATCCGAAGAAGAAATGACACGAAGACAATATGGACACAAACGCAAGAGCAGAAATTATTAATTTACCCCTCATACTTCTTTTATCATTTATCATCATTTCCCGTATAAGTGATTAATAAACCCATTGCTAGAGCATCATCATAAGTGAAGCGATATATTTTATCACAGATTCCCTTTTCCACAAGCTCAGCATCGGTATATTTATCTAAAGTCTCTTTTTTGAAGATAAACAGATATGAAGAATTAAGAGCCTTACGAGCATCATTCGGACAAATGATGTAGAACCCACAACTATCCCCAGGCAAAACCTTAGTCATTCTGTCTCTACTGCGTATTTTCTCAAACACGGTTTCCACCGTAACCGATTGGTTAGGTTTCGCATGATAATATACAACTAAATACACCTCGCCTCCCGATTCGTTTGTAAAGGTGCAAACACGATGAGTAACAGAAGTACCATCATCCTCACACGTTGTTGCAGTAAGCGTGATATAAAGGAAACACATGATTGTGTAAGTGAATAGTTTCTTCATTGGTTTAACACATAAATTTAAATAGTTGAAAGATAAAGCCCCACACAGAACGTTTAGCTTTGGGACTAAACATTATATCTTGTTTATACGAACTCTGATAAGACATGGCAAAAATACAAATTAAATCTGATAAGCGCACCCTTTTGGAGGAATATTTTCCGAATAAGGAGCAATTTGACAACATCGTAAAGGAAAGGAACGTGTCTTCGATGGTTACTACTTTTGCATGGTAAACGCATGTTTTTAATGATGCAAAAGCTCAAGTTATTTCATCGTGCACCTAACGCGATCCTATCGGACGGCGGACGGAATCCAATCGGACGGCGGACGGAATCCGATCGGACGGCGAACGCGATCTGGTTGGACGGCGGACGGAATCCGATCGGACGGCGGACGCGAACGGTGGAAAGACGTTGAGGGTTATGGCGCAGAGAGCAAGAAGAGACGGACTATCTGTAGGAGGCTACGGCATTGGCTTTCCGCTACGCGCTGCTTTAGCACGTCGTTGACATCAAAAAAGGCGCAACTCCCTTGCGGGAATTGCGCCTATATGCATATCGGCTCAAGCTGTCTGCTTCAGGAAGCAGACGGAGAGCTAACGAGTGCGTCGGTTAAGCCTCCGGGTTGTTGAACGGAGTAGCTGTGCGAGGCTGCTGTGCCTCCGGCAGGTTGATCTTGCCGAAGTTCTGCTCGTACTTCTGGATGTTGTCGTTCAGGGCCATGAGCAGACGCTTTGCGTGCTCCGGAGCCATTACGACGCGGCTGCGTACCTGCGGCTGCTGCATACCAGGGAGCATGCAAGTGAAGTCGAGGATAAAGTCGCTTGAAGAGTGTGTGATGAGTGCGAGGTTAGCGTAAACGCCTACACCGATTTCTGGCTTCAGTTCGATCTGAAGACCCTGGGGCTGCTGGTTCTTGTTTTCTTCCATTTTTGTTATTTTGTTTAAGTTATTAATTATGTGTTTTCCTTTTGTATCTGCAAAGATACGGTTTTCATTTGGGTCGTGCAAATTATTTTTCAGAAATCTGCGCGCGCCATATCTCTATGCTGTTGATGATGTTCTGCCAGAGTATGTAGCATCCGGGTCCTACGGCGGAGAGTGGCGAGAGGTAGGTGCAGGCTATCCAGATAGCGAAGGCGGTGTTCTTCTGTCCGAGTCCCTGCCCGGCGTTGACGGTCTCGCCGAAGCGTCGGCCGATGGTTCTGCCGCAGGCGAACTGGAAGATGCAGAGCAGGAGCGAACCAGCGGCGATGAGGAGCAGGAAGCTGAGCGTGGTGTCGGCGTGGAAGATGTTCTTCATCGTGGTGCCGGAGACGATGAGCAGCGAGCATCCCCAGAGATAGTAGGAGAGGTCTTTGACGCTGACGATGCGGCGGCAGAGGCGCTTGGCGTGATGCTTCACGACGTAGGCGAGCAGCATAGGCACGACGAGCACCGTGAACACCTTATATAATATAAGCGCGAAGGCGGCGAGGAAGTGCATCTCGCGTCCGCCGTCGAGGAGCGGGAAGCAGACGGGTATCATGAGCGCCGTGATGAAGTTGGAGAGGAAAGTGTAGGTGGTCATCTCCTCGAGGTTGCCGCCCAGCTTCTGCGTGACGACGGGCGCGGCTGAGGCGCACGGACTGATGATGCACGTGAGGAGTGCTTCGGCGAGGATGAGCCGGTCGCCCTTCAGAGAGAAGGCTATGACGGCTGCCATCACCACGGCCACGCCGAACACCTGGAAGGCGCCAAGCCACCAGTGCCACGCCACGGGGCGCAAGCGGCGGAAGTCGACCTTACAGAACGTGACGAAAAGCACGAGGAACATGAACATGGGGAGCAGGGCGTCGAACACGGGCGCGGCGCAGGTGGCGAACGTGTCGAGCTGCGGCACGAGCGCGAATATCATATAAACGACACATCCCGTGGCGATGGCTACGGGCAGCGTCCAGTCTTTCAGTAAGCGTATAAGTTGCATTATCGTCGGGTTTTGTTATACGGAGCAAAAGTAGCGAAAATATATCAGATAGTGTGGGTTGTTCGCAATAATTTCGTAATTTTGTACGCATGAACGTAAAAATCGACAACTCATGGCGCAAGCATATCGGAGCGGAGTTTGAGAAGCCCTATTTCGCTCAGCTCACCGACTTCGTGCGCCAGGAATATTCCACGACGGCGTGCTATCCGCCGGGATCGCTCGTCTTCAACGCCTTCAACCTCTGTCCGTTCGACGCGGTGAAGGTGGTGATTATCGGTCAGGACCCGTACCACGAGCCGGGTCAGGCGCAGGGTCTGAGCTTCTCTGTGCCGGCAGGCGTGCCTTTCCCGCCGTCGCTTCAGAACATCTTCAAGGAGATACAGCTCGACCTCGGTAAGCCTATCCCGCCGACTGGCGACCTGACGCGCTGGGCTAAGCAGGGCGTGCTGCTGCTGAACGCTACGCTCACGGTGCGTGCGCATCAGGCGGCGAGTCATCAGCGTCACGGCTGGGAGCAGTTCACCGATGCCGCCATCAGCGCGCTCAGCGCCGAGCGCGAGCACCTCGTGTTCATTCTCTGGGGCGGCTATGCGCGCTCCAAGAAGCAGCTCATCGACCGCGAGCGCCATCTCGTGCTCGAGTCGGTGCATCCTTCGCCGCTCTCTGCCAACCGCGGCGGATGGTTCGGCAACCACCACTTCTCGCTCTGCAACGCCTATCTGCGCGAGCATGGCGAGCAGGAGATCGACTGGTAACACGCTCTGCTGAAATATTCTCCCACGGATTTCACAGAATTCACGGAAGAGATTGCTGAAAGTATACTCCCACAGATTTCACAGATCAACACAGATGGGTTCTTTCAGGGGGTGCACTTGTCTCAAGTGCACCAACAAAGCAAAAAAAGGCACCAATGAAGCAAGACGTGCAAAAACAGAGCAGGTTGGTGCACTTGAGACAAGTGCACCCCCTTGATGGCAGCATCTGTGAAAATCTGTGCAATCTGTGGGAGAATATACAACAAAAAGGTTCTGTGTATTCCGCGAATTCCGTGGGAGAATATACAGCAAGAAGAGTGCAATCCGTGGGAGGCATTTCACAGCAAGAAGAAATAATCATTAAGAAACAAGATAGAAATATGATACTTGACATTGACAACATACTCGTTTCATCCGACATTATCACCGAGCAGTTCTGCTGCGACCTCGACGCCTGCAAGGGCATCTGCTGCGTAGAAGGCGACGCCGGCGCACCCGTCACACTCGAAGAGATAGGCGGCATAGAAGACGCGCTCGACACCGTGTGGGGCGACATGTCGGCACAAGCACAAGCCGTGGTCGACAAGCAGGGCGTGGCGTACACCGACCGCGACGGCGACCTCGTGACAAGCATCGTGGGCGGCAAGGACTGCGTCTTCACCTGCTACGAAGGCGACTGCTGCCTCTGCGCCTTAGAGCGTGCATACCGCGCCGGCAAGACCAGCTTCATCAAGCCCATCTCGTGTGCACTCTACCCTATCCGCGAGAAGCGCTTCGCCAACGGCACCGTGGCGCTCAACTACAACCGCTGGGACGTATGCAAGGACGCCGTGAAGAAGGGTCGCGAACTCGGATTGCCCGTATACAAGTTCCTCGAAGGTCCGCTCACCAGACGTTTCGGCAAGGAGTGGTACGCGGCGCTCTGCGAGGTGGCAGACCACTTCGACGAATGCAACACGTCGGCTACTTAGCATAACATAGTAGCGCTCAACACATTACTAAACCCGCACTTTCTTTCTGAGACATCTGCGTACACAAACGGTGCGCGTTAACATAAAAGATGTTAATAATATATTAAGTCGGCGCTTGAACAAGTTTTCGAGCGTCGACTTATTAAATATTATTAGTACTTTTGCAGCAAATTGTTTTTTTTCAGTATAAAATCAAACACACATGTCAAACAAATGGTTCGCGCGATTGGTAGCCATTGTGGCGGTGCTTGTGACAACCACGCCATCTAATGCGCAGCGCGTAAATGTAAAAACGAACGCCTTATATTGGGCTGTAGCGGCACCCAACCTCGGGCTTGAATTCAGGATTAACCGTCATGTGACGTTCAACCTCGAAGGCGTTGTCACCCGCACCAAGTTTAACAACGGCAAATACGACTTCAAGGGATTCGGAGTAGAACCCGAAGTACGCTACTGGTTCAGCGCACGTCCTCAGGCTGCTCACTTCGTGGGCATAGCCGCAGTAGCAGCAAACTACGACCTGAAGTTCAAGCAGAAGCGACACGACGGCGATGTATTCGGCGGTGGCGTCACCTACGGCTACAGCTTCGTGCTCAGTCGCCACTGGAGTATTGAGACAACGCTCGGCGTGGGTCTGGTATACCGCCAGGAGAAGTTCTCGAGAAGCGACGCTCAGCGTGCAACACTCGAAAAGCCTAACGTCGAAACCGTCAACTTCGCTCCGATAAAGGCAGGCGTCAACTTCGTATACATTATTAAATAACACAACACAAACTCAACTGGAAGTTAAAGCTAAATACTTATAAACGGCGTTTCGCGATATGTCCGCAGACGGACAAGAGACGCTGCAGAAACTGGTTTATATACGAATAAGTTTAGATTAGAGGGTTTTATAAGCAACTTCATTTTAAAGTTTGAAAGTAAAGAGATATGAATTCAGAAAACATAGCAACACACTTTAAGCGGGTGGCACTCACACTCGCAGCCCTGCTATGCCTCGCGCTCGGTGCGCAGGCTCAGGAAGTGGTGCGCCTTACGGGTCGCGTAGTGTCTAAGCAGACCGGCGAACCGCTCATCGGCGTGAATATCACCGACACCAGATTACGCCGCGCGCTCGCCGTAACCGACGAGGACGGACGCTTCTCAATGAACACGCACGTAGGCACTCAGCTGCGCTTCTCTATGATTGGCGCCAAGCAGGAAATGGTGAAGGTGAAGAACGACAAGTTCCTCACGGTGAAGCTCGACGAGGACGACGTGCAGCTCAAGGAGGTAGAGGTGAAGACAAAGCGCATCACCGACCGCATCATGCCCGAGCCTACGGATATCGAGGTGAAGGGCAACTGGCTCTATGTACGTACACGTGTTCGTGTGCCGAAGCAGATGTTCCAGCACGACCGCCGACTCGTTGTGCAGCCTATATTGAATAATGTGACGGAGAACAAGCTCACGCTGATGCGCCCGATGGTGTACGACGCCAAGGAGTATCACAGAACGCAGGACCGCCTCTACAACTTCAACATGAACAGCGAGACTGCCGGCGACCCGCTTGCAAAGCACGTCACCGTGAAGAGCAGCGCCACACGCGAGAAGGGTCAGGCTAACGACATCATCGGCTACAGCGACTCTATCTTCGTGAAGAACCTCAAGGCAGAATACTCTTGCGACGTGTACATGGCTATCGAGGACTACACGCACATCATCTACCGCGACACTACCATCATCGCCCGCGGAACGGTCAATCCGCTGCGCTGGCTCGACTGCTCGCTGCTGGGCAAGCCGCTCACCGACGCATCCTACTACCCCACTCCAGAGAAGCAGATGCGCGACAGCAAGGGTAACATCAACCTGAAGTTCCTCATCGGCAAAGCAACGCTCAACACCAACGACCCACACAACGATATAGAGATTGAGAAACTGCGCCAGCAGATTGACGCCATACGCGCCGACAAGGACGCTACAATACAGTCGCTCTCGCTCGAAGGTATCGCTTCGCCTGACGGTCGCTACAACTTCAACCAGAATCTTGCACGCCAGCGTATGGACTTCGCGCTGGGATATATACGCGAAAAACTGCCCGAGAATCTGCGCAGCGGCATCGAGTTCAGCAGCAAGTCGTCGGTAGCTCCTTGGAGCGAGGTGGTTGCTCTGCTGCGCCGCGACTCGCTCTTCAGCGAAGCCGACCAGGTGCAGAGCATCATCAACCGCAGCAGCAACATCGACGTGCAGAGCGCAAGAATACGCCGCCTGCCGTTCTTCAGAAGTGTGCTTGAGGCACGCTATCTGCCGAAGCTCCGCCAGGTGAACTACGTGATGAACTACACAATCTTCCGTCAGCTCACGCTCGACGAGATTCGCAATCTCTACGCTGCCGACTACAAGAAGCTCACTCGCTACGAGTTCTTCACACTCTACCGCAGCGAGAACGACGCCGTAAAGCGCGACACTATCATACGCCAAGCTCTGGAGATGTATCCTTCGTTCATGATTGCAGCCAACGACCTCGCAGCCGATCTTATCAACCGCGGCGAGTCTGACCCGCAGCTGCTCGAGCCGTTCGCTGGCGAGAAGGCACCGGCTACGGTTAACATCAACCACGCCATCGCATTGCTTCAGGACCGCCAGTTCGCTGCCGCCGACGAGTGTCTTTCGTACGTGCCCAAGACCGAGGAGTCTGAACTGCTGCACGCCATCAGCGGCGTTCTCAACGGACGCTACGACGAGAACTACAAGACGGTGGCTGCCACGGGCAAGCGCAACGAGTTGCTCATGATGCTCGCCATGAAGCGCAACAAGGAGGCGCTCAAGCTGAGCCGCGAGTTGCCCGACGACGAGGCGCTCACCCACTACCTGCGCGCTGTCTGCCTCAACCGCGCCGACGACGCCGTGGGAGCATACGAGGAGCTGAAGCGCTCGTTCGAGATGGACCCGTCGCTCGAGAAGATTGCGCACACCGATGGAGACGTTAACGATTTGTTGTTAGAGCAGAAGAAATAAGGAGGGAAAAGAGTTATGAACAATATAAGAAAAGCGATTGTGGCTGCCTTCATGGCTTGCGCCTACGTCGCAACAGCAAACGCACAGATTGAAGGCAGTGCTCTCAACTATATGCTGCAGCGCCCGCGCGTTGCAAAGAAGTGGAAGCAGAAGACTTACTTCGACCATCTCTTCGTAGACGCAGGCTTAGGCACCAACATCATGGGAACACGCCACCCTGAGTTCGGACTTACCGCCGACTTCAACATCGGCGACTGGTTTACTCCTGAGCACGGCGCACGCATCAACATCAACGGAGGCAAGTGGAGCACACGCGGACTGAAGGCTAAGTATCTTGACCTCAGCCTCGACTACCTGCTCAACATCACAGCTATCGCTCAGCCCGGCACCTACTACGAGACAAAGCGCTTCGAGGTGTACGGCATCGCAGGTTTCGACCTCGCTACGTCAAACCACAACAACGTAACAAAGTATGGTATGGGCATACATATCGGCTTGCGCGGACAGTATGCTCTGAGCGACAACTTCTATACCTACCTCGAGTCGCGCTACGGCTTGATGGAAGACCAGATTTCGCAGCAAAAGACATGGCACGGCTACCGCCCGTTCACCACGCTCACTATGGGTTTGGGCTATCGTCTGCCGTTTGTTCGCAAGAATTATGAAGACCCTGAACGTGGCGAACACAGCATCTGGGACGGCGTCTTCGTAGGCGGAATGGTTGGTCCGGCAACGCTTTCCAACGCTCACAAAGCCACTTGGAGCGACTTCCTCGGCGTTCGTCAGGCAGCAAGTGCCGGCAAATGGTTCGGACCGTATCACGGTGCGCGCTTCACGCTCAGCTCTACAACTATCCGCCCCGACAACCAGTGGCGCACAAAGGCACTCAGCTCACAGTTCGAGTACCTTCTCAACCTTAACAACCTCATCGGCGGTGTCGATCCAGAGCGTTACGTATGGATCAATGCGCTGGCAGGTTTCAGCTTCAACCGTTCTTCCGACCGCATCGACGGCATCAAGAGCAGCTGGGGCTTCAGCGGAGGTCTGCAGGGCAACATACGTCTTTCGCGCGGACTCGCGTTCGTTATCGAACCGCGTGTCGACTCTTACACCAAGAACTTCATGCAGCAGGACCGCGTCTTCAAGAAGTGGAGCGTGATGCCGTCGCTTCTCGCCGGCTTCATGTACACCTATCATGACAGATACGCCATCGAGCGCCGCGAAGCAGGCATCCACGGCATACCCAAGGCGTCTATAAGCATCGCCGGAGGTCTGGCTTCTACGTCTACAAAGATGAAGCAGACCGACTACTGGATGCCGGTTGCACGCATCAGCTACACCAAGTGGTCGGCAGCTTCGCACGGCGTGCGTTTCAGTCTCGACGGAACGATGCAGCGCCGCATCGAGGACAAGCGCTACTCTAAGGCTGTAGGCGCGTTCGACTGGCTTGCAGACCTCACCGCTATGAACTATGGCACGGAGAACACCAAGTGGCTCTCAATACGTTCTGTCATCGGTTTCGCTGTCGGCGCCGACTACGGCGGCCACAAGTCGTACTTCTCTGCCGACGTTCACGCCGGTGCGCAGGGTCGCATCCGCCTTTCAAGCACTACGGGTCTGTTCATCGAGCCGCAGATGGCTTACGAGCTGTCAGACCGCTTCATGCACCGCAACTGGGGTCGTGTGACGCCGCGCGCTCTCGTCGGTCTCGACTACACGATGAACCGCGACAAGGGCTCAAGCGACCTTAAGGAGACACCCGAAGAGAAGAACTTCATCACTATCGGCGGTGGCGCCGGACTCTTCTCGGGCAGCTTCAGCGAGTTGCACGCTCAGCACAAGCTCACATATAACGTGCAGGCTGGTTACGGCCACTGGTTCAATGGTGTGCATGGTGTGCACGGCAGCGTGAGCGAGACATTCGCCAAGCGCGGTGCGAACGGACTCAGCTACACCGATCACATCACAGCCGTCACAGCCGACTATATGATGAACATGCGCAACGCCATCACGGGCGAACAGAGCGACGACCGCTTGTTCCAGGTGACGGGTATGCTTGGTGCGCAGCTCAGCGTAAACTCGTGCGACACGCACAAGACGAAGGTTGTGCCGGGCGTACACGCAGCTATCCAGGCTGGCTTCCGCTTGAGCCGCCACTTCGAGATATACGCAGAGCCGGCAGCGGTGGTACACGCCAAGTCGATCGACCAGGTGAAGGACCAGGAGCCGGCTAACGGCGAGCTGAAGTTCAGCATCGGTACGAAGTTACACTTCTAACAATTAGTAATTATTAATTTTTAATTATTAATTGGTTGGTTGAAACCATTAATTATGCCTTCATAAGAATATAAAGCATACTTGATAATCAATCAACCAATTAAAAATTAATAATTAAAAATCAATAATTAACACATGCCAATTAATAATTAAAAATTAATAATTACAAATTAAAAAAAACGGTGACGAAAGGAGACAGTTCCTTTCGTCACTTCATTAATTATTCATATCTTTGCGAATGGTTACGGCGGTTGCCCACAAACCTCAACCGTCACGTCTACTAACTATTAAACGAACCCTTATGAAACAGAACAATTCTAAACGCAAAGCGCTAATCCCAAGCGGCATCTGGTGCATCACCAGCGTAGTAGTGCTCTTCGGCTACCTCGGCATGGTGATGGGTGTGCCCAACATGCTCAACACCATCATGCGCACGGCGCACGACCTGCTGCTTAACACCGTATTCTATCTGATGAGCATCTGCGTGATAACCGGCGCCATAGGCAGGGTGTTCGTAGAGTTCGGCGTGGTTACGCTGCTCGAACGCACGCTGCGACCGCTGATGCGACCTATCTTCAATCTGCCGGGCGTGACATCCTTAGGCGCCGTGATGACGTTCCTCTCCGACAACCCCGCCATCATCTCGCTTGCGCACGACAAGCGCTTCGCAAGCTACTTCAAGAAATACCAGTTCATCTCGCTCACCAACTTCGGTACGGCGTTCGGCATGGGTCTGCTCGTCATCGTGTTCATGGCGAGCCAGGGCTACTACGCCGCACCGTTCATCGGTCTGCTCGGCGCCTGCTTCGGCTGCGTCTGCTCAACGCGCCTCATGCAGCGCTTCGTGCTGAAGGCTTATCCGCAGTATGCCACGGAGGACGCCGTGTCGAAGGAGGACATAGAGGAAGAAGAGAAGGAGGAAGGCGCGCAAGAAGAGAAGACCGTGTTCATACGCCTGCTCAACGCCATGCTCGACGGCGGACGCAGCGGCGTTGAAGTGGGCATAGCCATCATCCCCGGCGTGCTCATCATCTCTACGTTCGTGATGATATTCACGTTCGGCGCGTCTGCCGACGGCTCGTACACGGGCGCCGCCTATCAGGGTGTGGAGCTGCTGCCGTGGCTTGCCAACAAGATAGACTTTGTGTTCGAGTGGTTCTTCGGCTTCCACGACCCGCATCTCGTGGCGTTCCCCATCACGGCGCTCGGCGCAGTGGGCGCTGCGCTCAGCCTGATACCCAACTTCATAGCTCACGGCTGGATTGACGGCAACGCTATCGCCGTCTTCACCGCCATCGGCATGTGCTGGAGCGGCTTCCTCAGCACTCACACCGCCATGCTCGACTCGCTCGGCTACCGCGACCTCACACCGAAGGCTATCCTCGCCCACTTCTGCGGCGGACTCGTCGCTGCCATCACCGCCCACTGGATGTTCTTCCTCTACTCGCTGGCGGTGGGATAAAACTTGCAAAACAAATAACAAACAAGGCTGGCAGATCGGCTCATACGCCGAATCTGCCAGCCTTTTAACCACCCGAACACATTCACATGCAAACTGGTGTGCTCTTTTATTTAATCGTATCAGTCTAGTTTATCTTTTTTTACTTGAATATCTTGAACAGAAAACCGCTCTTCTCGTGGTTATACTGCTTCTTCTCGTTCGAATCTGTGCATACCTTGATAGCATTCAGGTCGGCGTCTGTAGCCTTGCGGAAGTTCTTGTAGGTTGCGGGATAGCCCGAAACGGTAAGAGAACGCTGTCCGTACTGGGTCTTCTCGAAGTGGAACTGAGGCTCAAGAAGCACGTCTGCATTGTTCTCCTTCAGCACGTCAGAGATAAGGTTGCCCTTCGCAGTCGACTTCTTCGGTTCGCCCAAGTAGAACGGACGGAAGCTCCAAGTCATGGTCTTTTCTACCTTAGCCTGAACGTCCAGGTCTGCCACTTCGGGATATATGTTCACATGATTCTTTACATCTGCTGTATCCGCCGTCTTGTACACCGTGGTGCACGAAGAGAGCAGGAGCGCTGAACAGATAGCGGGTAAAAGGAATATCTTTTTCATAAAGTTGGCGTTAAAAGTGAATTACTTTGACTTGAAGTTGTTGTACTTTGCAGGATAGCCGCTTACGATAACGGTCTTAATCTTAGAGCCGAACAGACCACTCTTTCTTACGAATGTGTACTGCGGAGCTACGAGCACCTCTGCGTTTCCGTTTGCTTCGAGCGCTTCTCTAACGGCTGTATTTGTGATATTCTTGCGACCGCCTCTTCTCTCCTTGGCTGTTGTCTTGTGTGTGTAAGTGATCTTCGAATTTGAAACTACCAAGTCGACGTCAGACTCTGATGTAAGGTGGTTGTTGACATCCATTGTTGTGGCTGTCTTGGTCACTGTAGTACAAGATGCAAGAAGAAGTGCTGCACCGAAAGCTAAAAATACCTTTTTCATAACTAATTAATTTAAATGATTCTGACGCAAAGGTATTACTATATTTCCAGTTACGCAACACGACTTTTGGACGATTGTGCTCAAACGGATTAGGTGACGGCACAAGCGGTTGAAAATCGTGCTCAAGTGGTTGGTTTTTTATAACGACAAAACCATATAACATTACACTCTTTTCCACTAACTCTCAAACTTATTATTATCAATCCTCAGAAATAATAAACAAAAAACTGCGCGGTAAAACAATTACCGCGCAGCAAAAACAACATTACAGCATATTGGGCATATCGTTACCGCATATCGGGCATCGCGTTACCATGCTGCTGTAACAAAAGCAGGTTAAATCTTTTCAAATGTATTTGTACTTCTTCGCCAACTTGTCGAATTGGCGGCGAGACTACATGCCAGCCAAACGCTTCTGGTAATAATCTCTTACTTCATTCCAATGATAATAAGGCCAAATATCTGTTTCAACCGGAATATGAACCTCTTTCTCGTTGTGCAGGAACTTCACCAGGACATCGCCTTTCTTGTTCTCGAAAAACACAAGCTGAACGTTTGAAGCCATGGGCGTCGCTTTGAAATCGCACCAATGCTTATAAACCTCAGAAGGTCCGGCCACAGCAACATCGAAGTTCTCTATCTGGAGCAAAGCCAGCAAAGGAATCACATTGCCGTCATGTCCGAAACGCAACGTGGCAGCTATAGAGCGGTCTTTGATGGCTGCGTCGGCAGACTCGATGATGTTCTCGACCAACGACTTGGCGTTAGCCATCACGATGCCTTTGCTTGCCAACGGATTGGCATTGCCGATATAGACGCGATAGTTTACGCATTGCCACAAGTCGAACATCTCGCGGGCTGTGAAAATATCGTAGAAAGACAACGGAGTCTCTATGTCCTGCATGTCGACAGCAATCCAATACAATCCCCACATCAAATTATCAGGATTCACCTCGCATCTGATGAAATCGGCATTGGAGAACAAAGAGTTCACAAGACGGTCGGGCTTAACCTGTGCCTTCTCAAACTTGCGGTACTCTTCCACCCAAGGTCCTTTCTCGCCATTAGTGAAGGCATTGGAGCGGTCGGTATGGTAATTGAGATACGACATGTATTTCTCGCTCATCTCATAACTGATGTCAAGCTGAGGGTTCAATCCCTTAAGTCGGTCGCCAAAAGCAACCATACTCATCGCGCAACGATAAACCACTGTAGAACGGGCAGAGACAGAACGCTTGCCGCTGAACACCTCAGGGAAATTCTTATACATTCGCTCCGCAATACCTCGATGCTGGCGAACGCCCAATGGAGTCAGGTCGCCTGCACGTCCTTGAACTTCCTGCCACACCAACGACAATCTCTTCAACACATCCTTGCCCAGAGGAGTAAGACCATTTATGGAATCGGCCTTTTGCATCAGCTGTATAATCCATAGATAATCTCTGTCGCCTAACAAATAGCGAGAGCCATGTCTGCCATAGTGGCTCACATAGAAAGGCTTATACCCTTTGGGGGCTGGTGTCTGCTTGGCTTCCACCTTCGGATATGCCAGATAAACGCCACCCGCCTTGTTCAGGTCCGCACTGATTTCCTCAAATGTGGTTTGGGCATTCACGCCCAAACCCACGGTAGCCAATATAAAGGCTAATATCTTAATTCTTAGATTCATCATATATGTTTCTTAGTTGGCATAACCAGCATTCTGCTTCAATTGCGGATTGTTAGAAAATTCTGTTTGAGGAATCGGGAACAGCTGGAAATGGTCGTCCACATCAGTACCCAAACGCTCGCCGTTCTTCCAGTCCCAGTTATGTCCCTTTGTGTACTTGCCGAAACGAATAAGGTCGGTACGGCGCACAAGCTCAGATGCCAACTCACGCTGGCGCTCAGCCATGATGAAATCGAGAGTCAGCTCGCTCTCCTCAATATCTCCAGAGACATCAGAACGCACACCAGCTTGTGCATACTTGCCACTCATGTAAGCACGCTCACGAATTTCATTAACATATTTCAGAGCCTCAGCCTTGCTGCCCTTGGCTCCACGCAGAATAGCCTCAGCCGCAGTCAGGTAAGCCTCACCCGTACGGAAGAGTGGGAAATCAATGGAAGTATAAGCGTCGCCACTTGCCGGAATCTGGTCGTTTTTAGTGACATTACGCCATTTGATGTATCCATATCCACATGTGTAGGTGCTTGTCATGGCATCTTTAGAATCCCAAGTTTCCTTCACCTGATTAGGCAAAGCCGTCATAAACTGCGCACGCTTGTCGTTTTTATTATTGCCCCAAGGATCATTCACGTCAAACATCACGTCGGCTGGATCAAAGGCGTCAACGAGAGTTGTCTTGGATCTGACATTACCCCAACCACGCGAACCTACGCCGGTGTTATACAGTTCGTCCATCGGACCATTGACAAAAGCCTTCACATAGAAGTTGGTGCCACCTGAGCTCTGCGCCTTCAATCCATCCTGCACCAAAGGCCAGATGATTTCCTTACACTGGTCGTTATCGGCAAGGAAGATATGGCGATAGTCAGAAGCCAAAGGATAGTGACCGTCCTCAATCACCTTCTTGGCATAAGTCAAAGCATCGTCATAGCGGTCTTCTCCGATCCATGTCTTGGCATTCAGATACATGCGAGAGAGCAAGAACCAGTCAGCCACGCAGTCTACACGCGCATAAACATTTTCACCAGGAGCCTTCAGGTCTTTCTGTATATCCTTCAACTCATTTTCGGCGAACTCAAAGATCTGCTTACGCGACCATTGCACCGGAATATCCTTTACACCCGTATTTTCATCTATATAAGGTACGGCTCCAAACATATCGCACAGGGTTGCATAGCAATAAGCACGGATGAAACGGGCCTCTGCACGATAGGAGGCACACTCGCCACCCAACTGGTCCCAAAGACCGCGCGACTTCAACTTTTCCTCCGTACACTCTCTTAACAACTCGTTACAATAAGCTATACTCATGTACAGACGCTGATAGGTCCAACGGATGACCGATGCATTTGAGGCATCCCATTGAAGGTTAAGACACTTGCGCAAGCCATTGGACGAAGACGGCATAAGGAAGTTGTCGGTGTTCAATTCCTGCAGGTAGAACATCAGACGCATATAGCTGGAATAGCCCTCGTTGGCTCCTTCAATGTCGCCATCGCCGCCATCTCCACCTTTCTGTCCGGTCAAGATGAGAGAGCCGTAGCATTTTGCCAGCACACCCGTATAGCCATCAGCCGTGTTATAAACCTTCTCGCCGACCAGTTGTGTTTCGTCAAGAGGCATTGTGTCAAGGTCGCCGAAACATGAAGTTGTCAAGCAACCCATAAATACAAACATCAATATTTTAAATATATTCTTTTTCATATTCCTGTCGTTATTATGATTGTTTAGAAATTCAGATTGAATGACAAAGAGTAGGTACGGGGACGTGGATAGACATTTCTGTCGATACCTGAGTAGATCTCAGGGTCGATGCCCGAATAGCTGGTGAATGTGCAGACATTCTGAACAGCTGCAGACACACGCAGAGACGAAGTGCTGTTCCACAGTTTTCTGAACGTGTAACCCAACGTGATATTGTCTATGCGGAAGAAGTTGCCACGCTGCAAGAAATAGTCGGTGTAGAGTTGCTGCTGCTGGAATCCCTTGTTTGCTGTCACCTTCAGGATATTCGAGAAATTGCCCTGGTCGCTATACACCTGCTGCTGATACTGGTCGGCCTCGATGTAATTGTAGATGTAGTTGCCGAAAGAGCCATGACCGGTAATGCCCAACTCCCACTGCTTGTAAGAGATTTGAGTGTTAAAGCCAAGGTACGACTTCGGCAAAGCACACTTATCGGCATAACGTGTCTCTGTAGAAGAGATTGAGCCATCAGGCTGAACATACTGTCCCTCGATTGGCTTGCCTTTCTCGTCGTAAGCCTGCTTTGCCAGATAGAATGTGTAAGGGCGTTTGCCCACCATGAAACATTCAACAAATTTACCGGTACCCGAAATAGCACCCGTCTCCACATAAGAGCCCTCGCTATCCGACACGTTCAACTTTGTAATCTCCGAATCATTCCAGGTGTAGTTCATTCCTACCGACCATGTGAAATTCTTTGTGTTGATTGGTACAGCATTAATTGAGAATTCCACACCTTTATTATCCATCTCGCCAATGTTGGTAGTCAGGACAGCAGAATAGTTCACACCCGAAATCACCGGAATCGTGTTCAGCAAATCTTTGGTATGGCGTTTGTAGACATCAATCGAACCATAAATGCGGTTGTTGAGAAATCCATAATCCAAACCGGCATTCCAGGTCTCGGTAGTCTCCCATTTTATGTCTCTGTCATATCCGTTTGGACGATAAGTGTTATACCATTTGTCACCAAAGAGATAGCTTGACTCCGGGTAAGACACGGAGAAAGTGGTCATGTAAGGATAGTCGTTGATGATATCTTGCTGACCGGTAAGACCGTAGCTCAGACGCAGCTTCAAGTTGGTAAGCACCTTACTGTTCTTAAGGAATTTCTCTTCCGACAGTTTCCAGCCCAAAGCCACAGAAGGGAAGTAGCCCCATCTGTTGCCCTTCGCAAAACGAGAAGAGGCATCGGCACGCAAAGTGGCTGTGACCATATACTTGCTGGCAAAGCCATAATTCAAGCGTCCATACATAGACAGAAGATAATACTCTGACTCGTAGTGTTTCGGCGAGAACAATTCTTCGCCTTTCGGCGAAAGAGTGGTGTCGTTATACTTCTTCCAGAAATGCTGCCATCCATAACCGGCCATCGCGCTCACATCATGCTTTCCGGCAAATGTATGCTGATAGTTGGCATAAAGGTCGAGCAGGGTGTTGCGCTTCTGCTGTTTCGAATCATAATCCAAGCCCGTTCCATCCTTCTTGTTGGCTGTATACATCATACCGGCAAGATCAGGAACATCCTTGGCATACTTGCTTTCCAAAATATCATAGCCCAAATTCATATTGAGCTGCAAATCCTCAAAGCCATGCACCTTATAATTAACCGAAGCATTGCCGATAGAACGATAGATTCTATTGCGCATGTCCTGCAAATCAAGCTGAGCCATAGGGTTATCGCCCTGGATAGCCATTGGCGCATTGCCGTTCATCCAAATGAAATAGCCAAGACCAGGATCTGTAGCAGAAGTGGCACTGCCCGTTTTCACCGGACGTGTCGGATCGTAAGACAAAGCACTTCCTACCACTCCTTCGTCCACTCGTCTATTGTCCTCGTAGGAAGCCTTGACATTGAGGTTCAGACTTAAATGGTCCTTGAAAAACTTAGGCGAAATGCCTCCGTCAAAAGTGTAACGCTGATAGTTGTTGGTGCGAATCACACCATTCTGGTTTGTGTAGCCTGCAGACACACGAAAGGGTGTCTTGTTCTTGATACTTCCCGACATTGAGATGTTATGGTCCATACCAAAAGCCGTGCGGTAAATCTCATCCTGCCAGTTGGTGTTGCTCTTGCCCATTTCCACATTCTCGGGAACACCCGTCACGGTAGGTGCGAAAGCTCTGAACTCGTCTGCTGTCAACACTTCCAAACGCTTTGCTGTAGTGCTTACGGCATAGTTGGAAGAATAGTTGAACTTAGGCTTGCCGTTCGTACCTTTCTTTGTTGTAATCACGATGACGCCATTGGATGCACGCGAACCATAAATGGCAGTAGCCGAAGCGTCCTTCAAAACCGTAAAGGTCTCAATGTCATTCGGATTGATACCACCGATAAGATTGGTTCCTCCCTCAATGGAAGAGTTGTCTACCGGAACACCGTCTATCACAATCAGCGGATCGTTGGACGCAGAAAGCGAGGCACCACTACGAATACGGATAGTGGAACCCGAACCAGGAGCACCCGAACTTGAAACCACATTGACGCCAGCCACCTTGCCTACCAAGGCATCTTGGGCAGTAGACTTGGCTCCACGATTGAACTCGTCTGGCTTTATGGCTGAAACCGAGCCTGTGAGGTCATCCTTTTTTACAGTTCCATAACCAACCACAACCACCTCATCAAGCAACTCATTGTCGGGATTCATCTTTATCTGCATGGCAGAAGACGAAATCTGCACATCTTTGGCCTCATAGCCTATATATGAAATATGTAGCTCGGAAGCGCCTGCCGGCACATCGTCTATAGAAAACTTTCCATCCAAATCGGTCACAACACCAGTTGTGGTGCCCTTAATCATGACAGTAACACCTATCATCGGTTCGCCCAACTCGTCAATAAGCTGACCCGTCACACGCTTCACATTCTGCCCGTTGGATTGTTTCTTCGACTGAGGCTTCACAATAATATAATTGCCCTTTTCCTCATAAGTGCAACCACATTCCTTCAACAGCAGGTTTAGTATCTCCAACACGTCACCTTTAGTCTTGCTGATGGTGACCATACGGTTAGCGTTAATTGTCGAGGAGTTGTAAGCTATCTTGTACTTAGATGCCTTCTCGATTTTCTCAAACGCAGTCTTCAGAGAGACCTTATTGGAGCCAAGCGTCACTGTTTGAGCTGAAACCGCTATGTTTCCAGCCAGCAACAAACAAAAGCATGAAGCTGAAATTCTTTTAAAATTCATAGATTTATTTTTTTAGTTATTATCTTACTTGAGTAGCTACACCTTAAAGACTACCTCTTCTAAATTTACACCCAATCAAAAAACAAAAAAAATGAAACTTTTATCAAAAAAAGCGCATCATTCATCATGATGCGCTCCACTATTCTTGCCATAACTATTTTATAACCACCTCGTCCTTCTTCAGCTCATACTCCAATCCCGGTACCAAATTCTTCACGATAACCAAGGCTTTCTTAAGACTTTCTCCACGATTGAAGTGGACGGTAATCTTTGTGTTACGGTGGCGTGACGACCGGAAGACGAACTTAACGCCATAGACACCGCCCATCATGCGGGCAGCCTCAGCCAGAGTGACATCATCAAGCAAGATCTGCTTGTTTCGCCAACTCAACCCGTCATCCTCATCCGAAACCAAACGCAAATCGACCGACTTGGTATGCACATTATACACCAACTGATCGTTAGGTTTCATCCTATACACCTTGTCCTCGCCTACTATCTTAAGCTCTATCTTACCTGTTTTGAGCGTAGTGGAAACCTCCTCGTCTGTTGCGTAGGAAGATACCGAGAAAGATGTTCCCAAGTCGGTTATATCAAAATAAGGTGTGCTCACATGAAAAGGATGTCTGCCGTCGTGCTTGATATCAAAGAAAGCCTCACCAGTCAAGAACACCTTGCGTTCCTTGCCTACAAACTTCTCGGGATAAAGAAGTACCGAACTCTGATTCAGCCTTACCTGCGTACCGTCTGCCAAAGCTATCGTCTTGCATTCGCCGGAGATAGTATGCTCATGAAGCATAGCCACCACCTGCGAAGCCTTCAACTCATCGCTCATTTGAACATACAGCTTGCCAAACACAACGAACATAACCAAGGGGACAATAACGGCAGCAATCCTTTGCCAAGTGAAGAGCTTAAGGTATTTGCTCTTTTTCTTTTCCACGTTTGTTATCCGTAGCCGTTCATAGGCCGCAGATATTTCGCCATCGTCCATAGACGCAGAGTCAGACTGAGCCCACAATGAACCTAAAGACTCATTTACATCCTTGTCGTCCTTAGCGTGCGCAATCCGCTCCAACACCCTATCTCTGTTTTTAGCAGACACATCGTGCTCTAAATAATATGCTATGATTTGTTTTATATTTACTGCCATAATATATTCCGTACAATTATTATATTAAAGACATATTAAAAGACCGTTACACCCAATACGCTTGCAATAAAATCATCAGATACAAGGCTTTTTTTATTTCTTTAAGAGCCAAATTAAGATGGTTCTCTACCGTTTTCTTTTGCAATCCTAATTGTTGGGCGATTTCGTCATTCTTCAGACATTGCTCTCGACTCATGCGATAAACAGCCTGGCGTTGGGGCGGCATGTTCTCAACCACCATATCAATAAGCAGTTGCGTATCCTTTGCCACCACCTCATCGTGTGGCGAAGTTTCGTTAGCAAACCTATCGGACAAGGAGTCTATGTCTATAGGAATGACACGCTTTGTTGAGATATAATTGATAACGGTATATTTAGACAATATAAATAAATAAGAATCATAATCTTTTATCTCGACAAACTTCTGACGCTTATTCCATATTTTCTCAAAAATAATCTGGCATACATCGTCCGCGTCGTCCATGTTTTTCAGCAACATGAAGACAAAGCGATGTACTTTGGGGTAAAACTTATGGAACATGGTCCGATAAGCCCTTTCGTCGCCTTGAGACATAAGTAGTATTACTTCTTTATCTATTTCCATTTGTCAATAAATTAATATTGAATGCAAAGTTAATACAAATAAACGATTTCGCCATCTTTTTTATATTCAATAAAAGTTTGTATCTTTGTGGAAGTTTCCTATGAATAGCTAAACCTAAAATATTATGGCAAACGAAGTGAAAAGATATCTGCACGACGGCATGGAACTGCCTTTTGAGGATTGGAGCAAGACGCTTCACTCCTTCAACGACTTGGCTTCTATCGTTCAGACCACTCATGATGCAGCACAATCGTCCGCAGTAAAAGCAATCAATCGTATGCAGACGATGCGCAACTGGCTCATTGGCTATTACATCGTTGAGTTTGAACAGCACGGCAAGGATAGGGCTGAGTATGGAACGCAACTGCTGAAGAAGTTGGAGGAAAGGGTGGATAGGAAGGGAGTTAATGTAACCCTCTTTAAAAACTCCCGAAAATTTTACCAACACTACCCTCAGATGGTAGAAAACTTAGCACCTGCAATTAGTCCGACAGCGTCGGACCAATTTAAAACTTCTGGTAAAAAGATAGTATCGTCACTATCCTTCTCTCATATTGTTGAGTTGCTTACTCTTGACGACCCTCTCGCCCGCTACTTCTACGAGCAGGAGTGCATCAAGTGTACCTGGTCGGTTCGTGAGCTTCGCCGTCAGATAAGCACCAATCTATATGTTAGGGCAGGCATCAGCGCCAATCCCGAGAAGTTGCTTTCGCTTCCTTCTGTTCAAGGGCACGATTCGGCAGAGTTGCAGATACGCCAGCCGTTCACGTTCGAGTTTCTTGGATTGAAGGCGCAGGAAGTTGTTGACGAGCATGACTTGGAGGATGCGCTTATCAGCCACTTGCAAGAGTTCATTCTCGAGCTTGGCAAGGGTTTCTGCTTAGAGGCTCGCCAAAAGCGCATCATCATCGACGACGAGTATTACTATCCCGACCTTGTATTCTACAACCGCATACTGCATTGCGGCGTAATCATAGAGCTGAAGAACGAGGAGTTCTCCTACGAGAACTTCGGACAGCTCAACGCATACGTATCGCATTATCGCGAGAACGAAATGCAACCTGGCGACAACCCTCCTATCGGCATCCTGCTCTGCACACGTAAGGGCAAGAAGATGGTGGAGTACGCGCTCGCCGGCATGGATAACAACCTCTTCGTTTCTACCTATATGCTGCAACTGCCAGACAAAAAGACGCTTGAGGATTTTCTGTTGAAGCAGTTGGAGGAGGAGCGTTGAGTTGGTATATAGCATAGCAATTTATTTATGGTGAGCTATTAACGACAATCAGCGTCTGTGCGGTCCGCTCTTTATCAAGATTTCCTCAATAAGATGTTTCGTGAGGTCGCCCAACGGCAGTTCTATAGTCACCTTGTTCGAGATTTTGAACGCGGGAGTGACGATAGGCACCGTCTCCATCTTGTGCTCGAAAGCATTGAAGCGACGCTCCACACCGAGGTTAACGTAGAAGCTACGATTGCCAACGGTCATGTATCCACCGTAACTGGTGGTCGGCACGAACGGAAATGCCGCCATGCTGAGGAACGGATTCGTGTTGTAATAGGTTCCGAAGACGGTGAGCGCAAGGTTAGGGTTGAAGCAGTAGGAGAGTTGTCCTGACACACCGTATTGCGTAACGACGCGTCCGTAGTAGAGGTAACGGTTGGCAGCCAGTGCGCCCTGCATTGTCATCGCTCCCAGACTGTACTGCACGCTGCCGCTTACCGACTGCATATCCATCAGTCCGATGTAGCTGCGGTATGCGCCCGTGGCAGTCAGCCTCAAGTTCTTCGACACTTCCATCGATGCCGTCTCAGAACGGCTCGCATCGTAGCCATAAACAAGCGGCTGCGCTGTTGCGAACGGCATCGCCACAATCGGCATATTCGGCGTAGCAAGAAGTTCGGAGGACGACAGTGCTTTCATCATCAGAATGTCAGAATAAGTAGGCATTATCGGCCGGAGTTCGGTATTCGGAACAAGCTGATGAAGCTCCTCATTCGGCAACGGCAGTTGCCGCCCCGACACTTCCTGCGCCGTTGCCCCCTGCCCTACTGCCAACAGAAAAATTAAAAAAGTAATCAGTTTCTTCATGCTGCTCCACCGTTATGTTATTAGTCTCAAAGTTAAACAAAAATGAGAACATCGCAAGCTACGCTTCACGATTTTAACCTTTTTTATTGTCGACAAGTCTAAAGAATGTCATTGCAATTATGCTTTATATATGCATAAAGCTAATATAACAAAAATGCTGAGTGCTGGTAGATGGCTGGAAGATACGCTCTTGCGGAGCGGTATCTCCCAGCCATTATGTTGTTAATAGTGTGAGCGTTACGGCGATGCTGGGAGATATGGTAGATTTTTTCACGTACAGAGACGTTAGATAGTAAGATAAAGATTATGTCTCGATTTTAAAATTCGTTCATCTCGCGGTCGAGCCGGTCGCGCCACAGATACTTGCGCGTTTCGTGAACGATGACACCGTTGAGGAAGATCAGCGAGAGCAGATTAGGGATAGCCATGAGGGCATTCATGCAGTCGGCTATGTTCCACACGATAGAAAGGTTTGCCACACTGCCGGCAAATATCGCCAGGATGTAAAGCAGACGATAGACGTGAGTCCAGCGCTTGCCCTTCAGATACTCCATCGCACGCTCTCCGTAATAACCCCATCCGAGGATGGTAGAGAAGGCGAAGGTGAGCAGTCCGAAGCTCAATATGAACGGACCGACGCACGGAATCTTCGAGAAGGCCATTTTCGTCAGCTCGGCACCGTTTGAATAGTCAATGTCGGGATAGGCGATGATGCTGCTTACGATGACAAGTCCGGTGAGCGCGCATATCACTACCGTATCCCAAAAGGTGCCGGTAGAGGAAACCAAAGCCTGGCGTACGGGGTTCTTCGTGCGTGCAGCAGCCGCAACGATAGGAGCCGAACCAAGTCCGGACTCGTTGCTGAAAAGACCGCGCGCAATGCCGTAGCGGGCAGCCATGATGACCGATCCGCCAGCCAAACCGCCGCCTGCCGCTTCAGGCGAAAATGCCGAGTTCACTATCAGCTTGAGCGCCGGCACGAGATAGACGACATTCATACATAATATATATATGCATCCCAACACATAAAGCAACGCCATGAACGGAACCAGCATGCTGCACACTTTGGAGATGCTGCGCACGCCACCAAGGATAACCGCAGCGGCAAGAAGCATCAGCACGGCACCACTAACGCTGGTGCTGATGCCGTACGAGGCATGCATTATGGTAGAGATGGCGTTCGCCTGCACCGTACAGCCTATGCCGAACGCAGCAATGGCTGTGAACACGGCAAACAGAATGCCCATCTTGCGCCATCCCAGACCGCGTTCCAATGTGTACATCGGACCTCCAAGCATGTGTCCCTTTTCTGACTTCACACGGTATTTTATGGCGAGCAGAGCCTCGGAATACTTCGTCGAGATGCCGAACACGCCTGTCAGCCAGCACCAGAACACCGCCCCCGGACCGCCTAACGCAACGGCTGTGGCAACACCTATAATATTGCCCGTACCGATAGTGGCGGCAAGAGCTGTGGCAAGTGCGCCGAACTGCGACACATCGCCTTTCTGCGACTTGTCGCGCTGTACGGAGAGACGTATGGCTGTGAAGAGCTTGCGTTGCGGGAAACGCAGGCGGACGGATAGAAAAACGTGGGTGCCAAGTAGCAGTACAATCATTGGCCAGCCCCAAAGATACGAGCTGAGCGTGGCGAAGAAATCGTTGACGTTATCCATATTTATATGCTTTCAGTGTTATCCTACGACTGTCAATGAGTATCGGCTTTACAATAAAGCCATTACAAAATACTTTATAAAACGATGCAAAGGTATAAAAAGTTACGCAAAAACATTTGGCAGTTATCAATATTTGCACTACATTTGCAGCAGATAATCATAATTCTATCACAAAACAAATATTATTGTAGCAAAAAAATGAACAAAATGACAAAGAATTTAGTTGCTTTTTTAACGTGATAGAATTATGACTAATATGCAGAACAACACTGACGAGAATTTTAACGAGGATTTCGAACGACTCCTGAAGCAGTTCGTAAGCGAAGAATACAAGGATGTAAAACTCGACGACATGCAGACTGAGGACGAAGAGGATCCTTTTCCTGAAGATGAAGATGAGGATGTAGATGAAGATGAATACCAAGCCGAGGGCAACACTCCGACAGAGAAGGCTGACGACATCTGCACCGACAATCCGCTACCTGGCGATGTCATAGAGCAGAACCAGAACGTAAGAGTAAAGGTGGAGATACTGCGCCCCATAGACAATCCGCAGGAAGAGCTACAGAAGCTGGTGGGCTGCGGCAACATCAAGAAGCGCATGGACGAACTGGTGGCGCTGACCGCCTACAACCGCATGCTGCACGAACAGTTTCCCGAACTGAAGCAGCACCGGGTTTCGCTGCACAGCCTATTCCTCGGCAACCCCGGCACGGGCAAGACCACGGTCTGCAAGATATTCGGGGCGCTGCTGCACGAGGCGGGAGCGCTCTCGAAAGGACACGTCGTGATATGCGACCGCGGCACCTTCATCGGCACGCTTTGGGGCGACGAGGAAAGGGCTATGAAGCAGGTGGTGGAGATGGCGCAGGGTGGCGTCCTGATGATTGACGAGGCATACCTTCTGAACGGAAAGAACGAGAACGACCCCGGAAAGATCATCGTGCAACTGCTCATGAATCTGCTCGCCGACGAGAGTCAGCGCGACATCGCCGTGGTGCTCTGCGGATACAAGGAGCCGATGAACGAACTGCTCGAGACTAACCCCGGACTGCTGTCGCGCTTCCCCAACCGCTTCGAGTTTGCCGACTTCAGCGTCGACGAACTGCTCGAGATAACCAGCCGCCGCATTGAGGAATACAGCTACCGCTTCACCGTAAAGGCATGGCAGAAATACACCGATATGATAGCGCTCGCCTTCAGCGCCCGCGACACCGAGACGTGGGGCAACGCACGCTTCATAGCCAACCAGCTGGAGCGCATCTACATTCAGCACGCCACACGATGCGTGAAGCAGCCGCCGAAGAATCACAACGACCTCCTTCTGATTACGCCGGAGGACATAGTGCCAATCGAGGCGCCACGCAGAAAAAACAGAATAGGCTTCGGAGTGTGACTCCAAAGCCTATTCTGCAACGTTTTATTACCTTTAAAAACATCACGGATATTCAATACATTTCTTATTTTGTTTGTTATTTTGAGGATTTTGTGTATTTTTGAACCATGATTAGCTAATCGAAACCCATTTTCTAAAAAACGGAATCCGTAAAACTTCATTAGTGTCCCGTTAAAATCGGGACACTAATGAAAGACTATATAAAAACATACATGTAGTTCAACTAAAAAAGAGACTTTTAGGTTCTAAATTTTTGAAACGATTTGATAAGGTGTTTTGGGATAGCAAAAATCTAACAGTTTATATGTGGAACGAAAATGATGAATATTAAAATCAGCAAGAAAGTATCTGTAAAACAACATGATTAGAGTGACTGTGGAGCTACGTACATGGCTTCAGTATTGGCATATTACGGACGTTTAATGCATTGTTTACGCAGCAAGAATGATTTCGTTCCATTTCATATAATTCCAAGAGGATAAATAGTTTGTTTACGCAGAACAGATAGATAGATTATTGGGGCCTATGGCAAAGGACTACAATAGTCATGTGAAAAGTTAAATTCTGAAATTACTTCTTTGTTTCTTTGGTAAAACAAACAAAACATCGTAACTTTGCATCGCTCATCTATAATTAGAAAGAGTTTCGAGACCCGATTGCCTTTGATGCAACTCGGGTCTTGCGTTTTTATATGGGTGTAGAAACTCTCTTTTTCATCTTCTTTAAAAGAGCCTTTTCCCCATAATCTTTATTAAGATGATATGCGGTAAGAAGGTAGAACGCATTCGTTCTTTGTTGCTCCAAAACTATGATATATTTTTCAACTTTATCGTAAATGTACGTCTTTTTGACTTTACGTTTTTTTGTATCTCTCTCTTCTACCGTAAACACATCTATGTTTGAAGGCGTTTTTTCCTTAATATGATGGTTTATCCAATGCAATCTCTGAGATCGTGCGACCTCAAATACACGTTTGGGATATTTCGTACCATCTTCGCACTCCACCATAATTTCTTCACAAGTCAAATGCTTAAATAGTCTTCCCATATCAGCTTCTCCTTGTGCTTTTATCGGATAAATACGCCAAGAGCGGAACGCAAAATCGAAGTTGTCTTCAATGTCTCTTTTAAAGATTGCTAGTAAATCATGCTGTCGGTCTCTTTCACTAAGACCTACTATATCCAGTAACTCCGGGTATACTTTTAATATGTTGAATCCGCTCATGCGCTATTTTAATGAGATAAAAAACAAATTAAACTTTTTTCTCGACAATGGTGTTGTCGTATTCAAGGAAATATTGCTATGTCTTTTTATCTTTTCTACCAATTTACGCTTAGCAATAACTTTTCCCTGCACATCACCCTTTTCTATACGCAAATTATAGTTGATAGCTCCCATTAATACATCTGAAAGCTGTATAAAAACACTTTCATGTGAACGTATGAACTGAAGTCTGCCTATAGAAGAGTTATAGCTCATGATTCTATTTAGAGTTTCGAGTTTTTCTGAGCTACAAGTATCTTTGATATCCAAATATACATTGTAAGTATTTTGAAAATCGACTTTAGTATGCAATAGTTGAAAATACATTCGAAAATAAAAATCGTTGAAGGTGTAGTCTGCTCTGGATTCATCTATTTGTGATTTATCCACAACAACAGCCCTAAATTCCAAATCATTCATAAAGAACCAGTCTATTAGCTCCGCATACACCTTATATGTGGCATCATGAACATTAGTCCATTTTAGTTCCTCTTTATAATTGTATTTCGCCTTTATTGCTTTAATTTCCTCTTTGGCAATTTTAATCTGAGGATAGGCGATACTTATATACCCTAACAACATGTATGGATGTCCATCATGTATAAGGTGCGTACTTTCGTCGCAATATATATTAAACGTTTTACTCATTATGTTGTCCAATATTGTTATTTTATGACTAAACTTTCACAAAGGTAATAAATCCACCTTGTAATGCATTCATAATCTCCATCTTATTACAAATATTTTTTCTGATAAAGTCCTAACAGCCATTTCTATGACATGTCTAATATGATGTCAAGGAATGAAGGTGTGTGGTTGTCGAATGGTTGGGTTAAGACTTTGCTTTCGATATTCTTGCCGTGTTTCCTTTATACGGTTATTTCGATTGTTTGTTTTGTTGGATCATACATAAACAAGTAAGTGGATGATGGGGTGATTTTATGTCACCTCATCCTTCATTTTATGTACATTAGTTTTAGGTGTTTTTATGCAGTCAAAGCTATAATATAGATTCTTATTTGTTCTTTCGAGTATCAAGGCAATCCCAATACTCTACGAATACAAAGCATATTTTCAATGTCGTTTACCGATTCTGATACCACATGTGCAAAAGTGTTTTCATTGTTTGTCTTTTTCATTGTGCCATCAGAATTTAATTCCTTTACATCATATAAAGGTGCAATTGGCTCTTCTATTTTATAATGGAAACCATCATCACCTGAAAATATGTTTTGTATCATAACTGAAAAACAACAAATGCGTTCTTCTTTAAGACGATTATTATCTAAGAGTTTATATGTTCCATATTTGGTTTGAGCCACAACAAGATGATCCTTGTTTTTTGCAATATATATCGGTGTTTGACAATCATCATTACTAAAATCAACAGAACCAAATGCACATAATGTTACATTATCATTTGAGTCAACAAAAGCGCATGATTTGAATGCTTCTCCTGTTTGTTTATTTACAAATGGAGCAATCTTCATTCTACCATGTTTTTTCGCAAAATCAACAAGTAATTCCGTTCTTTTAAAATAAAAAGAAGAGAACAATTTTGCGTAATACTTTACCCTTATCAATATCATATCAAAAGAAATGCTTCTATTAAAGTGATATAAATAGAGTGCATAGGCCGTGAAAATGGGATCTATAAATAGATTTGCGGCTCCTGCTAAACAGAAAATAGACTCGTTTTTGTTCTGAATAATTAGTCGAAGAGACAAATCTATATTTTTCAACATATTCTCTATTCCTGTGTCTAATGAACAACTAATGCTCTTTAAAATAGATTCTTCTATAAATGAAGTACCATATGTATCATGAGGAACATCATCCCCAAATATTTCTTTAACTTTTGCCATGAAGTTATCATACTCTGGCAAAGTCTTTTCTGATAGTTTTTTCTCCAATTCTGCAAAATACAAGAAAGCATGAGTTGATGTTTGTGTAAGAAAGTTTTTCCCGTCTTTCGTGTTTATCCCTGTGTTAAAATGCCTATCTCCTTTCATTTGGCAAATAACAAAACACTCTGCGTTTTTCTCATCAACAGAATATTCCAAAGTATACATAAGGGCATGATGCAATGAAACTGAATGGTATATCAGTATTGCAGCTACTTCGGTAAATGCCTTTGTGGAAGGTAATGATATTAATAGTGTGTCTATTCTAAACTTTTTTGAAGAGTTACATGTTATTTCTACTTTATTCGAGATATTCTTTATCGTGCTTGGATATTTACTTTTATCAAATATTACTTCAAAAGAACATAGTCTGTTGTTGTAATCCTCTATTATCTTAGGAACATATTGAAATGAAAATAAATAGTTGAACTTTGTAATAGGGTTGTTTGGATTGGGATGTTTCGTATTGCTCTTTTGAAATATATTAGATTGTACTTTTTTTATGAAAGGTGCTACCTTTATCGAAAGAAATGAATGCAATTGGTTCAACCAAAGTTTCCGATTTATCCCACTTTTTGAAGAATAACGTTTAAATAATGTGATGATGACTACACAAAACACAATTGAAAATAACAATGCCATTACTGCACAACCTTCAGCAGACAAAACCCGCCAATTGATTGTATTTGCCATAATACCAAAACACACAAACCATATAATCAACGAATTGATAGCACAAAAGAGAAACAAATCTATTAGGCTAAAAGGCGTTTGACCATTCTTTTTCACAAAAGACCAAAATCTTTTCCAAAGTGATACATTGTATTTATATACGACAAATAGGGCATAACACAGTACCGCTCCAAGAGCTCCAGCCAATCCTTTTAAAAAAGCATTTAATACTATCATTATTTACGAACTTGATAAAACCTTTAGATTAACATAAACTAATGCAAAGGTAAGGCTTTTATGTGACAATATGTATGTTTCTGTGATGAATTCTGGAAAGATGCAAAAAGACCTCATGTTGCACATACAGCAAGAGCCAAAGTATAATTGTTAAGTTTCATAGATTATCACAGCATAAACATCCCCCTAACTCAAACAGTTTGTTTACGCATTGTTTACGCAGAAACCAAAAACAGCGGCCTACGCCGAAACGTAAGTCGCTGTAATAGAAGCGTGGACCAGCCTGGGCTTGAACCAGGGACCTCCAGATTATGAGTCTGTTGCTCTAACCAACTGAGCTACAAGTCCGACTTAACCTATGTGTTAGGATAAGTTTGCAGATGCAAAGGTAGTGTTTTTCGGGAAAAACGCCAAATATTTGGAACGTTTTCTGCATAAAACAATAAGAAAGAACCGAAAAAACAAGGATATTGCTACAAAAAAACAGAAAGTTTGATACAAAAAACAAGGCGATGAGGCGGGGAAGGACTGAAAAATCATTAATAAAAGTTATGTTTTGAGGGGTATTCGGTGAGGAAAGGGGGCGTTTGTCATTATTTTAACTACTTTTGTAAGCGTATGTTGACGGTCGGACGGCGGACGGAATCCAATCGGACGGCGGACGCGATCTGATCGGACGGCGGACGCAATCCGATTGGACGGCGGACACGAACGACCATAGTATGTAGCATAACAAGGAAGATTGAGACGCACATTATTTATATTAATAGCGCTTTTTGTGTTTGTCTATGACGGTTTCGGTGCAGACAATCGCTGGTACACGCTTCAGACGATGAGGCGCGTATTCGGTTATGCAGCCTCGGTTGACACGACCGAGAGGAACAAGAAGGAGGGTTATGCCTACACTAAATACTCTATTCGCACGAACCGTCGCAACGCCGTGCTGCTCACGGTGCCCTCGATGTTTGCCATTGCAAACGCGAGCAAGCGCGAGGTGTTCGGCGAGACGTTCAACCGCATGTCCGTCGACGGCGAGGGCCGCATCACGGCGCAGCGTATTCTGGAGAACTCTACCACGCCGCGCAAGTCGCTGCCCATGCCGACGGTGCTCTCCTACCTCACTCCGCTCATCTATGAGGAGATGCTCATCAACGACCGCATCATATCGCCTTTCCATAGACGCAACCGACGCTACTACCGCTATCGTGCGATGCCGCTGACGAAGGGCACGGCGCTGGTGAACTTCTCGCCGCGGGTGCGCAGTACGCTGCTGGTGCGCGGTTGGGCGCAGGTGGACGAGCAGACGGGCCGCATCATTGAGCTGGCATTGGACGGCGAATACGACATGGTGCGCTTCCATCTGTCGACGACGATGGACGAGGAGAAGGGACGCCGACTGCTGCCGAAGTATTGCAGTCTGAACTCGCGCTTTCTCTTCCTCGGCAACGACATTACGGCGGAGTACACCACGGCGTACGGACTGCCTTCTATCGGACTGACGGAGGAGGAGGCGAGGCTGCTGCCCGTAAGGAATGCGAAGAACGCTGCCGACACCATCAAGAAGATTGACGAGAGAAGGCTGCTCGAACGCGTGCGTCCGATGCCGCTGACGGAGCATGAGGAGTATCTGTACAGACAGAGCGTGAAGGACTCTGCGGCGGCGGACTCAACCGACGGATCGAAGAGCAACAAATACAACCGCCGACTGCTGCGCGATGTGGGGCAGGCGCTGCTGGGACGCATCGGCGGCGACATCGGCAAGGACAAGCGCGGAGCGTTCCGCATCGGTCCGATTCTGAATCCGCTCTACTTCTCGTACAGCAACCGTCGCGGTCTGACGTATATGTTCGACGTGCAGGGGCAGTACAACTTCACCGACAACCAGAAGATTCAGGCGCGTGTGAAGACGGGCTACTCGTTCAAGCAGAAGCAGTTCTTCTTCAACATTCCGCTCACCTACTACTTCGACAACCGCCACAACGGATTCGTGCGTTCGGAATGGGCTACGGGCAGACGCATACACAACTCGTCGGTGCTCGACTACGTGAAGGACCGGCGCGACAAGACGGTGAACTGGGACAGTCTGAACCTGACTTACTTCCGCGACCATAGTCTGAAGCTGTACGCCCATTACGACCCGACGCCGAAGTGGGGTTTCGAAGTGGGTGTGAACGGCCACCGCCGCACGGCTATACACGACTCGGGATTTCATGAAGCAGGAATGCCTACGACATACACGTCTGTGGCGCCGATGGTGGAGCTGACATATCGCCCGATGGGCTACAACGGGCCTATCCTGACAGCCAACTACGAGCGCAGCATCGACGGATTCATGGGCGCCAACATCAACTACGAGCGCATGGAGTTCGACGCGCAGTACATCCACCGCATATCGGCGCTCAACTCGGTGCAGATGCGTCTGGGCACGGGCTTCTACACGCACAGCGGAGAGGGCCGCTACTTTCTCGACTACTCCAACTTCCGCGAGAACAACCTACCGAACGGATGGAACGACAACTGGTCGGGTTCGTTCGAGCTGCTCAACTCCAACTGGTACAATGCCTCGCAATACTACGTGCGCGGCAACGTGACGTACGAGACGCCGCAGCTGGCGCTCTACTGGATGCCGCTCATCGGCCGACTGCTGGAGAAGGAGCGCGTGTACGTGAACGTGCTCTCGGTGAGCCACCTCACGCCCTACGTGGAATGGGGCTACGGCGTGCAGACGCGTGCCGTGTCTATCGGCGTGTTCGCCTCGCAGAAGAAGTGGCGCTTTACGGATGTAGCCGTCCGATTCAGTCTCGAACTGTTCAACCGCTGGTAGGTTTTAGCCGTATTCTTTTGCCATTCGTCTTAAAATCAGTATCTTTGCATGTATGAGATACGATTATTGCGCAACAATAGGTTTCTTCGATGGCGTACATCGCGGACACCAGTTCATGATAGACAGCCTCACGGAGATGGCACACGCACGTGGAAGACAGTCGCTCGTCATTACGTTCGACCGTCATCCGCGCCAAGTGGTGCACGCCGACTATATACCACAACTCATAACCACAGCCGACGAGAAGCTGCAGCTGCTCAAAGCCACCGCAGCCGACCGCATAGAGGTGCTCCACTTCGACACGGAGATGGCGCAGCTCTCGGCGTACGAGTTCATGCGCCGCGTGCTGCACGAGAAGTACGGCGTGGCGCTGTTGCTCACGGGCTACGACAACCGCTTCGGGCATAACCGCGCCGAGGGGTTCGACGACTATGTGCGCTACGGCGCCGAGATGAGCATGGAGGTGGTGCAGAACACGCCGATAGACATCGACGGGCTGCGTGTGTCGTCGTCGCTCATACGCCGTCTGCTTGCTGAGGGCAACATCCTGGAGGCGAACAACTGCTTGGGCCACCCCTACTCCATCGCTGGCAGCGTGGCGCACGGCTTTCAGGAGGGCCGACGCATAGGATTCCCCACGGCGAACATCGTGCCAGAGAGCACGGAGAAACTCGTGCCGCAGAATGGTGTCTACGCCACGAGGGTGAGCATAGAGGGCGGCGAGTGGATGCCGGCAATGCTCAACATCGGCAACAACCCTACCTTCCAGCGCCAGCAGACCACCATCGAAGCGCACATCATTGGCTTCGAGGGCGACATATACGGACGGAAAGTGCGAGTGGAGTTCGGCAGAAAGCTGCGCGACGAACGACAGTTTGAAAGTGTGGAGGCGCTGCAGAAGCAGCTCGAAGCTGACAAGAAAGAGGTTGAAATGGTGTTGTAATGGTGAGGTGGTGAGATGTTGACAATAGTACAGACAACAACATCTTAACATCATATCTCAACACCTCAACACAACAACACCACAACATCAAATCCCAACATCTCAACATCATATCTCAACACCTCAACATAACAACATCTCAACATCAGAACACATGAAAAAGAAAGAATTACTGAACGTGGCGTTGTACCTCTTCGCCTTCCTCACGATACAAGCGATAACAATTGCTGTAGTAATGTTAGTCAGTCAGACGGCAGGCATCACAGCCGGCATCACAACCATCACAACGCTTGTGAGCAGCCTCATCACTATAGCGCTGTTCTACAAACTACGCTGGACGCCCTGCTCCGGCGACTATATCAACACACGCCCGTGGTTCACGATGTTCTGGGTGGTGTGCCTCACCATAGGCACCATTGCACCGCTCGCCTACCTCAACGAACTGCTCGGCGTAGAACTGCCCGACACGTACAACGAGATGTTCAAGGGCATCATGAGCCATAAACTGGGCTTCATCACCATTGGCATCATAGCGCCTATCGCCGAGGAATACGTTTTCCGCGGAGCCATACTGCGCGTGCTCTGCGACATGGCGGGCAAACATCGCCAGTGGGTAGCCATAGCGCTCTCGGCAGCGCTCTTCGCCATCGTCCACGGCAATATGGCGCAGGGCATCGGAGCGTTCCTCTGCGGACTGCTGCTCGGATGGATGTACGTGCGCACGGGCAGCATAATGCCTGGCGTGGTGTTCCACTGGGTGAACAACTCTACCGCCGTACTGCTCTACCGCATCATGCCGCAGGCTGCCGACATGAAGTTCGTCGACTTCTTCGGAGGCGATATGAAGCGCGTGGCGCTCGCCATGCTCTTCTCGCTGATGATATTCGGAGCATCCTTGTTCCAGCTCAACCTCCGACTGCAGAAGCCTCAACAATAGCACCACATATCTCACCACCTCAACATCACACCATCTCACCACCTCAACACCTCAACACCATACCACCATGCCCGATTTCAGAGACATCACCGTCAGCCAGAGTGTAAGATTCTGCGACGGAAGCCACATAGGCAACGACATACTACTACTCGACGAAGTGTCGAAGATACCCATTCCGCGCGAACCGCGCCGCATGCAGTGTCTTCTGCTCGCCATGTGCCTCGAAGGCAACGTGAGCTACTACGTCGACTCGGTGAAGCACAACGTTGAGCCTGGCGACCTTATCATCATCAACCAAGGCCGCTCGGTGTACAACTGCACGCTCTCGCCCGACTGCCGCGGCATAGGCATACTCGTCGACTACAAGTTCTTCAACGAGACGATAAAGAGCGTACACGAGCTATCGTCGCTCTTCCTCTTCGCACGCAACCACCCCGTGTTCCGACTGCCGAAGGAGCGCGCCGATTTCATACACGAGACATTCTTCCGCATAAAAGCGAAGATTGACGAGCCAGAGAACCACTTCCGCCGCGAGATGGTGCAAGCTATGTTCCTCGCCATGGCGTACGAACTCTCGAACGTAATCTACAGTGTGCAGGCACAGAACGAGAGCTGCAACACACGCGCCGAGGAAATATTCACACAATTCATAAAGCTCGTGGAGAAGAACTTCCGTGCGGAGCGCCGCGTGGGCTGGTACTCCGAGCAGCTCTGCATATCGCCAAAGTATCTCTCCGAAACCATCAAGGCGGTGTCGAAGCGCACGCCGAACGAGTGGATCGACTCTTACGTCACCATCGAACTGCGTATGCTGCTACGCAACACGCAGAAAAGCATCAAGGAGATTGCGCAAGAACTCAACTTCTCCAACCAGTCGTTCCTCGGCAAATACTTCAAGGAACACACCGGCATGTCGCCGTCGGAATATCGCCGCAGCTGAGAAAGCTAAACAATCTTGAAATATTATGTTGATTTAACATTCGCTTTTTTTGCGAATATTAGATTAAACACGTATCTTTGCAAAGCAATATAAAAGAAAATGGAAATAAAATTTGAAGAGGATTATCTCCGAGAATTATATTATGATGGTAAAGCGCATAACAAGAAATATCGCTTTCAACCTCAAATCGTAAAGAAATACATACGAGTGATAGACTTGATGGAATCATTAAGTTGCACCGAAGACTTCTATCGATACAAGGCACTTCATTATGAAGCGCTAATCGGTGATAAAAAAGATCGTGAATCTGTAAGAGTCAACGACCAATACAGAATAGAATTTCGCTCTGAAGTTGTTGGAAATGAAAGAAAAATTACAATTTGCAATATTTTAGAGTTGTCAAATCATTATAAATAAATTATATTATGTCAGATTTAGGCTATGGTTTTTACCCTACTCACCCTGGTGAAGTAGTAAAAGACGAATTAGAGGAGAGAGGCATATCACAACGTAAGTTTGCAGATAGCTTAGGGATGGGCTATAGTGTGCTGAACGAAATACTAAATGCCCGCAGACCCATCACTACAACAACAGCATTGATGTTTGAAGCAGCATTGGACATCCCTGCAGACTCTCTCTTGAAAATGCAGATGAAATACAATATGCATACGGCGATGAATGACAACACACTGCATGAAAAGCTGAAAGCAATCCGCCGCATTGCAGCGGTATTTTAAGAACACATACTACATAAAGAAAGCGCCTCGCTTGGAAATAATCCAAGCGAGGCGCTTTTTGTTTTTAAGACACCCCCTAAAGTTTACTTCACGATCTTAACGCCGTTCACAACGTATACGCCGCGCTTCAGCGCGCTGAGCGAAGTGGCGTTCTTCATCACGAGCTTGCCGTCTATGGTGTAGACATCAACCGGATGCTGAGCGTTGATTGTAACGCCGTTGATAGCGGTCTGGCAATCGTCAGAAGAAACGCTTACCGACTCGCCACCGGTGTACACAGCCGATACGCTGTAGCGTGTAGGCTCAGCCTGCGGGTCGTAGTTGACGGTGTAAGATGTAGCGGTAGCCGGAAGTTGCTCAATCATCTTGTCGTTGCGATATACGCGGAAGCCTTCGAGCTTGCCGAAGCCAGCCTTGTAGACGATGTCGTCGAGCAGCAGCATGTAAGCGTTATCTTCATGTGTAGCGCAACGTATTGCGAAGTAGCTTGCGCCCTCAGGCAGGTCTACTGTGTAAGAGTCCCACTTGCCGCCGCTGTGTGTGAAGGTCTCGAGCTTCTTGAAGTCGGCATGGTCGTTGGTCTTGTCAGAGTAGTAAACCTCGATGGTCTGCGGATAGCGGATGTTCGACGGGTCGGGCTGACCGTTGTTAGCCCAGAAGAGCACAGTCTGCGCCTCGCCAGAGAGCATCGGCGAGATGAGCCAGTTGTCAGCATCGTAGTAAACGAACTTCTTGTTGACAATCTCGCGAGCGAACATAGTCATCAGACACTTCTCACCACCGTGAGGCTTGAGAGTGAAGTTCTGCGAAGTGATACCTTCCTGGATAGCTTCCGGGTTGAACACGATATAGTTGTACAGCTCGTTCTCGTGCGGGAAAGGCATACCCTGCGAGCCCCACAGACCACCAGTCTCACCACTCTTGATAGAAGAATAGGTAGTCCAATCGCCGAACTGGTTGATAGTCCAGTTGTCGTAGTTCTCGAATGTCTCGCGATTCTGGATGCTTGCCGGAGTCGGAACGCTCCAGTTCATGGTGAGCTTGCTTGCAGCCTGGTCGTTTGTAGCCGAGAAGTTCTTAGGCGAAGGAACGCCCGACTCAGCGAGGTCCACCATGCAATTAGCCGTATTGTCAGCCTTATACTGGTCAGCAGCATACTCTACGTCAGCCACGAGGCGCAACTTAGACGACTGGCTTGTAACGTTGCTCTTCACGTCTACGGTGAACGACTTTGTCTGGAGCGGCTTGAGCACCTCTGTCACGGTCTGGTCGAACGCCAGAGTGCCGTCAGCGGTGAGCATCACGCGATAGTTTGAAGCATCCTTCTCGCCGTTGTTCGTCACCGTTACCGTAGCCTTGCCAGACACGCCTCTCTTCATCTTGGCAGGAGCCGAGATGCTCACAGCGAGGTCGTTGTCGTAGATGCTGCGAACACAGATATCGTCGATGCGAACAACGCCGTATGTGTCAGCCTCGCCTACGAAGGTGAGCATCACGTAGTCTGCCTTAGCCATCTCAGCCGGAATCTTGAACGATGTGCGGCGCCAGTCCTCAGCCTTTCCGCTGAGCTTAGAGTAGTCGACGGTGCCGATGAGCTTGCGTGTGCCGTCAGGAGTCTGAGCGTACACCTTGAGAACGCAGTTCTTGCCGGTTGTGCCATTGTAGCTGAAGAACACAGCCGGGTTGTTGGCGCCGGCGAGAGCTATCTTGCCAGAGCTGAGGTCGGCAGTGCCACCCTTGCTGAACGATGTGAACGCACGGCAGTAGCTGTCGCCGTCGCTTGAGGTCTGTGTATTAAGGAGGAAACCGATGCCGCCTTCCTCGTCGAGACCGAGCGACCACCACAAACTGTTAGCCTCGCCCTCAGCGAAGTGAGAGGTATACGGCAGAGTGTATGCCTTGCCGGTGACGATTGGCGAAGACATTACGTGTTCGCTCTCGCCCTTGCTGTTCTTTGCGCCTACAGAGTAGAGACGCACAGCCTGCTCACCCTCGGTAGTGTTGAACTTCTCGGTGAACGAGTTCTCTGTAGCCGAGCCAATGAGCTGCTGACTTGTTACGCCGTCAGAGATGCGCACGCGGTAAGCGTTGTACGTTACGTCGTCGGTGATGACAGCGCCACCGTTTGTGCCGCGATTAGAAGCCTTGTCCCATGTGAGCTTCACGCCGGTCTTCACATCGGTAGCGTTCACGTTTGTGAGCGGAGCCGGCTTGTCGAGACCTACGTATCCTGCGAATACGGTCGGTGTGCCTGCGCCTGCTGCGGTGTAGGCTGTGATGGTGTAGTTATTGAAGCCAGCCACCGGCGAGTTGTCGTCGCAAGAGAGAGTAGCTCCAGCCTTGCTTGCTCCGAACTCCTTAACGGTTACGCCGTCGCGTGTCACGATCACCTTTGTGACGTCTGTAAGCGCCTTGCCTGCAACAGTCTTTTTAGGCAGTGTGAAGCTGAGAGTAGCCTTCAGCGCTGTTGTCGGGTCGGGTGTGAAGGTCAGGTTCTCCACGGCAGCCGGTCCGTTGAGGTGTCCGTTGTCGACGATAGAGAAGTCCTCCACGTAGATATAATCCATCGCCTTGTCGCTGACAGCGTGTATGCCGAGGAAGAACTGCTGAGCGGCAGAAGTGGTTATCTCCTTTTCGTATGTAGTGCTTGTAGCCGGCAGCTTTGTTGTAGCGAGGAAGGTGTTGGTGAGGCTTGCTACGTCCTGCTTCGTGCCCCACTTAGCCTCTATCTTCTCGGGGAAGTAAGCGCTTGAAGAGCGTGCTGTGAACGCCACCTTATAAGAGTGGTTAGCCTCGAGCTGTATGGTCGGAGTGATGAGCCAGTCGTTGGCGCTCTTGCTCGCAGAAGTTGCGTAGTAAGCGCTCTGCTTTACCTCGTGCCAAGCCCATGTCTTGCCGTCGTTGTTAGAGTCGACAACCTTGAAGAGGTCGAACGCAGCCTCTGTAGAGAAGTCCTCGTAGTAAGGCGGCACAATGTTGTCGCCGTAAGAGACGGCGCCGGTGCGACGCTCTGCGCCACGCTTTGTGCCGTTGACGGGGATAATGCCGTAGTAGTAGTTGCGCAGGTGCTTGTCCTTGATAGTCTCCGAGAACGACGAACCGCTGATGTTTGTGCCTACGGTCTTTGCGTCGGGGTAGCGCACGATGTCGTAGCGCAGTTCGCCGAGGTAGCCGTTGTGTACTGAGCCCGAAGGCTTGCCCCATGTGACAGTTGCCTTACCTGCGTCGTCTATCTTCAGACGTGCGAACGACACCTGGTTAGGCTCGTCGTAGCCTACGTATGCCGTTGTCTTGGCAGCCTTGCTCTTGCCTGCTGCATTGGAGAATGTAACGGTGAAGTTGTTCAGTCCTTCAGGAGCGGTGATTTCCTTGGTTGTTGAAGAGTTGGCAGGCATTGTGCCGGTGAGCACCTCTGTCTTGCCTGAACGTACCGAGTAGTTCACGTCGCCGCTGAGTGTCTGTCCGCCGTATGTCTTCGACGGTGCTGAGAGCGACACCCATCCCTTTGTTGACGGACCGTCGAACTTCACCGAGAAGCCGGTAGGTGTTGCAGGCGCTGCTGCGTCGGGTGTTGCCTCGGGTATAGCCATACCGAGTATCTGCTCGTTGTGCGGGAAGTCAGCGATGAGTGTTGCCTTACCGGTCTTGAGGTCTACCGAGTAGAGTGCGCCCTTGCGCTCTGCGTCGTATGCAGCCCAGTAGAATGTGTCGTCGTCCTGGTCGATGGCACCGCTCTGGGTGTAGCTCTTCTCTGACGAGGGAGCCACGTATACGCCGGTAGGTCCAACCTCGGTTTCTTCGCCGGTGATGGTGTTGAGCTCGTAGAGAATGCCGTCGGTGGCGATGCCGTAGACGCGTTCCTCAGAGCTTACGCCCATTGCCACGAACTTGTGTTTTGACGGACCTATCGTTGTGCGGTCCATCTCGTTGTAGTCGATGATGCCGAACTCGAACGACGACATATCGCTGGTATAGAACTGGCCGTATGCCTTGCCGGTGAGCTGACTGGTGGCTGTGGCTGTAGCGATGAGCGAGGGGTCGCTAACGAGTTCGGGGGCGAACTCAGAGTGCCAATTGTCTTCGGTGTTGAACTGATAGTACATCACGACGAGCTTGCCCGTCTCCTGCGACATCGAGAAGTGTACGGCGTGGTACTTGCCGTCGTAGTAGGAAGAGCCGCCGTTAGGCGACATAGTGCGCGAGTCCTCTGTCTTGAGGTCGCGGAAGTTGCCCGCCGTTGCTGCGTCGAACGCCATGTAGCCGAGCTGGTTGCTGGCTGTAGGGTACGCGTTGGCGTTGTTCATGTAGCCCCAGAGGTCGCGGCTGGCTGCACGCGCTGCAGCCTTCAGCGGACTGAGGAAGTTGGCACCGGCTTTCGCGGCCTGTGCTTTTGTCTGTGCCGATACCGGACAAGCCGCCATAGCCAAAGCTACGGCAGCTATCGCAGAGGCAACAGAACGTCTGTTTCTTCTGTTCATAATATAGTATTTGATGTAAGTTGTTATGTCTTTGATTGTTACAAGTAGATATATTTTGCAAAATTAGACATAAATGCGCAAGTAGACAAGCATAAAAGGTTTATTTAACACAATAAGCCCGTGTTTGGTCGCGCAGGTTCAACAAATCTACTACGATGTTCACTATGCTCACTACCGCAAGGCATACAAGGCCCGAGACGAGCACGAGCGCTGCATATCGCGAATACTGTCCGAGTGCTACGAGCAGGGCGTTCTCCACGCCGAACGAGAAGAGTGGCTGTTCGGCTGGCATGGCGAGCATCAGGGCTATAGCGCCTCCGCCCAACACGATGCCCAGCACGAAGGCAGCGAGCATGGCGTAGCGGTAGCGTCTGATGCAGGCTTCTTCGTGCTGCTTCAGATACTCCACGGCGTCGAGGCGCTTCTCGAGTCTGGCGATGAATGCGTCGCCGTCGTCGAAGGTGGGTCGGGCTGCGAGGAAGAGTTCCTCAAGTGCTTTATCTTTCTTCATACGTTCAATATTGTTTTAAGGTTGTCTCTGCCGCGCGAGAGCTGCTTCTTCACGGCGTCTACGGTGCAGTCGGTGATGTCGGCTATCTCCTTCACCGAGTAGCCGCTCATGTAGAACATCACCACTGCCGAGCGCTCCTTGGGCGAGAGCGTGGCGAGCGCCATGTACAGCTCCTGATGGCGGAAGGCGGAGTCGGCTGTGGCGACTGATGCCACGGAGCGCGCCGCGCTGATGTCGTCGAGCGTGCGCGTGCTTGCCTTGTGGTTGAGGAAGGTGTTGCGCGCTATCTTTAACAGCCACGCGCGGAACTTACCCTCGTCCCTATAGCCAGCCGACGAGAGGTAAGCCTTCACCAGCGTCTCCTGCGCTATGTCGTCGGCGTCGTCGCGCTTGCCGCAGCAGAGGGCGAGCAGAAAGCCTCGCAATGCCTCCTGCTCGCTCTTCACAAGCGTTATGAATTGTTCTCTCGTCATACGTTGTTATTCTTGCTTCATGTTCTGCTGCTCTGCCTCCATCTCCTTCGCGAGCATACGGCGGCCTACGAAGTAGCTTATGAGAAAGGCGATGCCGATGGCTATCAGTGCTGCGCCTACGACAACGATTAAATCTTCGCTCTGCACGCCGAGGAAGAAATAGAGCAGCATGAAGACTACGCCCATAAGACAGCAGAGACAGCCGCGCTCGAGTCTGGCGAGCAGCTTCTCCTTGATGAGCTTCTCCGACTTCTTCAGGTTCTTCATGAGCTGTTCCACGTCGATGTCGGGGTTCTTCTCCAATACGGCGAGCACTATCTCCTTCCGGTTGCGCTCGGATGCCAAAGCACTCCTGAACACGATTGCTACAATGGCGATAGGGAGCACTACTGCCACTCCTATCGGAACTAAAATTTGTACTAACCAAAACATAATCCTTTGTCGTTTTTAATTGTTATACTTGTTATTTTTTATGTCACTATGTGCAGAAGCGGTGCGTTTGCTGCTTATTTCTAAAGCGGCTTGTTTGTTGCTTCTTGCTGAACCAGTTCATTTATATAACAAGCGGCACGGGCGAAAGGTGACATTGCACGAGCAAAAATAATGAAAACGATGATACATATATTAATCTTTATAATCTCTTCTGCTCGTCCTTGCCTGCGCCCTGTCCCTTATACCTTGAGCGTTTGCTGTTGAAGAAGTAGTTCAATTGCAGTTCTACGCCGCGTGTATAGGAGGTGCTGTTCTTGTTGCCCTCAACCCTCAGCGTGCGAATGCTCCAGCGGTCGCGCTGACCGTTGAAGATATCGTTCACATAGAGGTTGCAGGTAAGCGTTCCGTTGAGGAAGCTCTTGAACGCACGCATATTCACCGATGTGTACGACTTGTGCTCCTGCGATCCGCTGTCGTAAGCAGATACCGCAGCGCCTTGCAGAGAGAACCACAAGGTTTTGTTGATGACAAACCGGTTCATCAGACTCGCCAGGAACTGCGGCTTGCGCAACGCTGACAGATAGTCGTATCTGCGGGCGTCAAAGAACTGCTGGTCGTAGGCTAATATCAGTTGCGGCTGATAGAAACCGAACTTCGGCTGCATGACGAGCGACACTCCGAGGTTCTGCTTGTGGTCGATGTTGCGCCAGTAAGAGTAGGAAGCCGCCTGTTGCTTGTAGATATCGTACATCCAGATCATGTAGTCGCTCGTATAGGTATAGTCCAGACTGAGGTTTATCCATTTCCACATCGCCATAAACTCCACCTCATGGTTGATAGCCGGCTGCAGGTCGGGGCTGCCGCTCTCATAGGTGAAGCGGTTGTCGTACTGCTGATAGCTGCGCAACTGACTGTAAGAAGGTCGTTTCGTCTTCTTGCTGTACGCCATCTGTATCGCCCAGTCGCCCTTGTTCCATCCTACATAAGCGTTCGGGAAGAAGTCGTTGTACTCGCGGCTGACTTCCTTGTCGCGCACGCCAAATGAATAGAAGTCCGACTTCACGTGCTCGTATCTGATACCGGCACCAGCCATCCAGTTGCCGAGATTGAGTCCGTAGGTCAGAAATCCGGCGATGTTATTCCCCTTCATCTTGTTCTCCGAATCATCGATGTAGCCCTCGGGGTTGTGGCTTTCGGCATTCACATGCGAGCGGCTCTGCTCTGCTCCGAACGACAGCTCTCCCTTCCAGAGTACTCTCGTAGCCGCAGCCTTCCACGCCCACATCCTGCTGCTTTGGCTCGACGATGTGTTGACGGTGCGTTCCTCAAGAGTAGAGCTTTCCTCTGCGATGTGCTGTCCTTGCTCCACCTTCGAATGAAAGTACGTACCGTCGAGGTCAAGATGCCATTTGCCTATCTGTCCTACATAATATATGTCGGCGTTCTGGTTGTTGCTATCGTAATCGTATGCGGTCTTTTGGCTGACTTCGCCTTGCAGAACATCGTTTCTGAATACGTTATAGTTGGAATTCATCGACGCGTCATACTTCAATGTCTTGTTCAGACTGACAGACATGCCTACTGAATGGTCTTTGCTGAAGTCGTAGCTTAGACTTGCCGACGGCAGGAAAGACTGGGTGCGACATGAGAACTCGCCGTGCTGAACGGTCTTTTGCTTATAGTCAGTCATATTCAGCACACTCGTGAAGTCGGTTTTCTCAGCAGAAAAATTGTTGTTGTAATAAGGATAAAGGTTCAGTTCGAAGCCTTTCTTGCGATAAGTGGCAGACACGCCTCCCGATTCGGCAAACTCCTTGAAGTAGCCGCCGCGAACGGGTACAAAGAAACTCATAAAGTCTTCAAGACGCTTGATGGTGGTGATGTTGATAACCGAGCCTACTCCTGCGCTATAGCGTGCGCCGGGAGCCGTGATCACTTCCACCGACTTGATATCCTTTGAGGTGAGCTGGCGTAGTTCGGTGTCGCTCTTCAACGGTCTTCCGTTTATATATATCAGCGGACTGCCTTTTCCGAAAACATAGACAGCTCCCGACGAGGTTACATTCACACGCGGCAGCTCTGAGAGCACGTCGAGTGCTGTTCCTGCCTGCGAAAGCAACGATTTCTGAACGTCGTAACTCATTCCGCCCGGCGTCATCTTCATGGCTGGGCGTGCCGTTTCTACCACCACTTCCTTAAGAATGTGGCTGTCGTGGCAGATCACGATGTCACCCATTCGTTCTTCCTTTACGGCAAGAAACCTTGTCTCGTATCCTACGCACGACACCTTCAGCAAGCAGCTGTCTTGGTCGTACGAGATAGAGAACGTGCCGTCGTCAGCCGTCGTCACGCCATTGATGTATGTGGAATCAGCCGAAAGTAATACTACGTTCACGTAAGCTATCGGCTTTAAGCTCTCGTTGACTATACGACCTGTCGCGTTCTGTGCTTTTGCAGCGATAACTGCCAAGCACATTGCGGTTATGATTAGTGCTCTTTTCATTGTGTGTTGTGTTTTACATGTTCGATTCCATTTTTATAACAAAGTTACAGAATTACTTTGTATTATAGACGAGTTTTGCAAACATTTTGATACAGAAAATCTCTTTCGATTCTTTATATACAGCCCATGTCTGATGGCATGGGAAGAGAATTCACATATCTGTCTTCACATGCAACTAATCGCTATTTTATCCCGAATTGGGGTATTTTATCATAAAAATTTTCGATATTTATTCTTCATTTCTTAAATTATTGCTATTTTTGCAAGGTAATTTGTAACAAACAGACTGAGTCTATTGTTTAATTACAAGAACTATATTGTCTAACTTTTAAAATTTACAGAAGAAACAGATAGAAAAACAAGAATGAAACGCTAATGGTTTTGCAATTATGAGAATTGCGACCTGTCAATGGGATTTAATCGGGGAAGACACAATTCCTCGCAATCATTAACAATGCGTTTCCGTTCTATACTTTTGATATTGAGCTTTATTGCTCTTGTTCTCTAATCATGAATACCGCCAATCATTCAACGCATGAGAACAAGTAGTAGGAAGGTTCACGCTAATAAGGCGTGGACTGTTCCTCGCTTGTTATGCGTTCAGGTCACTTGGCGGTAACCTATGATTAGACAGGCAGAGGAACGGTTACACGCTTTTTTTGTATACATAATCCTATTGACCCACAGACAGTCACTTTTTTTACTAACCAGGCACAACACGCTAAAAACAACAACACAAACCGTGCGTGCCACAAACAAAATTATGTATATGAAAAATTTAAAGTATCTGTTCTTAATGCTTTTTGCCGTACTCGCGTTCGCATCGTGCGAAGAAGAAAACGAAGACAAGAAACCAACATTCTCTACCTACTTCAAGATGAGCATAACCAACTGCGAGCGCGTAGGCGATAATCTCAAGGTCGACTTCACGATGAAGAACATATCGGGAGAAGACCTGCAGCAAGTGCAGCTCAACGGCGGCAGCGTATGGGACATGTGTGAGGACAACACCGGAAAGCAATACTATTCGGAACTTTCTATAGGCGGAAGTTGGCAGACAAGCGTGCGCACCCCGATGCGCAAGGGTGAGAGCTTTACGGGATCATTCTTAATTAAAAACTTCAACACATCTACCAAAGCCAACAGACTCAACCTTATATTCAACTGCTCATGCCAGACTCTCGAATTCTACGGACGAGGAGAGATTGACAACATTAAAATCGTCGACAACCGCATTCTGTTTGACGGCATATGCACCAACGACCTCGGACTTGAATATACGCTCAAGAACGCCACAAAGAAGACCGTAGACGGAAAGAATGTTGCCGACATCACATTCACCGTGACAAACAACACCGACCAAGACCTGTACGACTTCCAGCTCACCACCGGCGACGCAAGAGACAACAACGACGAGGAATACAACTATATGGGAATATCTCTTAACGGTTACAACTTCCAGACAGGCATTGCCACCAAGCTGCGCCAGTCGGCAACACAGCAGTACACCGTCCGCATAGAAAATGTAAACCCCAACGCCAAAACATTCAGTTTAAAACTGTTCTGCAGTGCCAACGACTATCCGTTCGGCGACTATAAAGTTGCATTCCACGATATCGCAGTAAGATAACTAAAACCATAAAACTATGAGAAAACCATTCTATCCAATCATGGCAGCTACTATTGCTGCCATGACATTGACAACCTTATCGTGCAAGAACGGCGCAAAGGAACAGCCTGCCGCCAACGTAGAGCAGGCTGACACGACAGCCGCCACCCCCACAGCCACGGCACAGCCTGAGCAGCAGCCTGAGACCGAAGCCAACAAGCCCGGCGATCGCCCGACATTCCAGCTTGTAGGCAACGTGAAGACCTGCAAGTGGAAGAACGCCGAAGCCAACGGAGAGACCGTCACCTACGCCTTCGACGAGCAGGGCAATCTGAAGTCCATCAACGGCCGCAAGGAAGACATCTCACGCAACAAGCAAGGACTGATAGAGAGCTATTCGCTCGGCGAGAACGGACTTACCAGCTTTTCGTTCACCTATGATGCCGACAGCCGTGTGAAGAAGTCATCAATGAGCGATGCCGACTCTGGCACCGACAACTACACATACAAGTACAACGCCAAGGGATTCGTCAGCTCGCGCTACTGTAAGGGCGAGATAATGGAGATGGGCGCCGACGAACCGATAACCTACGAGGAAAACGTAACCTACGACTACACCAAGGTAGACGAGCAAGGCAACTGGACCAAGCGCACGTGCCACGGTGCCACCGGACGCGACCCGTGGACAGAGACCCGCACAATAGTATATTATTAAACCAATAAAACATTGCATATGAACAAAGCAACAAAGTGCATGATGTCGGCGCTCATCGCCGCAACGGCAATGCTGTGCTCATGCGGTAACAGCGTAGACGGCTACAACTTCTCGGGCAGCGGCGTGTTGGGAAGCATACCTGAGGCACGCGCCAAGTGCTACGAAGCCTACCATTCGGAGGCTGGCAACATGAAGAAGCTAATGGAAAAGGCACAAGACAATAGCAACTCGCACGCCATCAACGTGTCAAGCGACGACTTCCTGAAGGAATTCGAAAAGATGCAGAAGCGCATACACGACAAGATTGGCGATGACACGCGCAAGGCATTGGTCGACGACATAGCAAGACTTGAGTCGGGTAAGGACTTCCCGCTTGAAGACAAGACGGGCATGAAATTCGGCGACATAAGCATTATCGCAAGAGTTGACACAGCCGACGCCATGGGTGGCTATATAACCGTAAAGCTCAAACGTAACGACAACTCGCAGCTCACTCCAGAATTGTATTATCTCGGCAAGGCTGCCGACGGAACTGTGACAGATAAAGGAAGGGCACATTTCCACTCATACCAGAACTTGCAGTTCACAATCGGAGAGAACAACGCTTACTCACTTGACGAGACTCTTGAAGACAACGACAAGTATGACAAGCAGATGCATTATCTCATGTCGCTCGACAGCATCGCTACCATCGAGCTTGTCGACTACGCCACCTACTTCGACTACACCGACATGCGCGCAACGACAGAAGGCGTTGGTTCTGTAAAGATTGGTGCGAAGATAAGCGATATGCCCGACTCGTGCTACATATACTGCTACAAGGAAGAGATACCGGTTAACCAGCCGGATATGACCGTTTGCGAGTTCAGCGACAAAACGCACACTACCCTCTTCACCGCTATCGGCGACAGCAAGGGAAAGATAAAGAGCATCGAGGTAGAGAGACTGCCGATAAAGCTCGGCGGCAAAGTCGTAAAAACCCATCTGTTCGTAAGAGACGCTGTAGAGATACTGAAGGATGCGGCTGAATGGTCGTATGACTCGGAGTCGCAGAACGCCATAGCCTCGTTCGAGGGCGGCAAGGTGACGATAAGCTTCGGCAACCAAGTGTTCAACGAAAGCGGATGGGCGAAGTACCAGCAGCTGCAGAAAGGTGCGAAAGGCGTAAAGTTCGATTTCAACGACTTCAACGACTACGACACATTCGAAACGTACACAATCAGGGCTAAATAGCAACAAGAAAAATGAAGAAGACAGACATTATATTCTTGTCAACAATCATGTTGGCATCATCCATCTTGCCGTCTCATGTCTCGGCACAAACCGCAGACGAAGCAAAGGAGACGGCGTTGAGCTTCATGACCCAGAAAAAAGGCGGAGCAGTAAAGCTCTCCACGGTTAATATCGGCAAATCCATTGCAAAGGTAAAGGGTAAAGGCGCAACGGCTGCCGACAATGGCGGCGTGTATGCCTTCAACGCCGAGGAAGGTGGCTACTGCGTGGTGTGCGTCGGCAACGGCAACACGCAGGTGGCGGGCTATTCCGACAAGGGTTCTATCGACCCCACCAACATGCCAGACGCCATGAAGGTGTGGCTCGCACAATACCGTGAAGCCATGACAGCTACGAACGCCACTTCCGAACCGCACTGGGAGGGCAAGACGGTGGCGCCGGTGGCGCCAATGCTCAAGACACAATGGAATCAAGGCGCGCCATACAACTGCAAGTGTCCGTCAGACGGCACGAAGACGGTAGTGGCTGGTTGTGTGCCAGTGGCATTGGCTCAGGTGCTCAATTACTATCATCAAGACCGTAAGGGTGACGGCAAGCTGGAGTATGCCGACGTAGAGTCAGAGACCGAATACAACATCGACTACTCTACCACCACCTACGACTGGGACAACATGCTCAGCACATACGATGGCGTAGACGCCACAAAGACACAGAAGGATGCCGTGGGCAAGCTGATATTTGAGGCTGCCGTAGCCAGCAAGGCAAAATTCGGTTACGACGAAACCAGCGCTTACCTTCCATTCGTAGCCCTCAACCGATACTACAACTATGACTGCATGTACGTGAATCGCGAACTGCATTATTATGTCGACATGTTCCACAGTTCCAATTACTACATCTCTACGGACAAATGGATGAGCATGATACAGGATGAGATGGAGGCAGGACGACCTATCATCTATTCTGCAAGCGACGTGAGCGGTACGGCAGGAACCATCTACGAACCCGCGAGAAACCACGCCTTCGTCATTGACGGCATTGACGACAAGAACTATGTGCACGTCAACTGGGGATGGGGCGGCGTTGCCGACGGATATTACGACGTGGCGATACTCAACCCGGGAGGAAAATTCAATTACGAACAAGGCTATCGCTGCCAGCACTCCATGATTATCGGCATACAGCCGCGAACCACCGACTGGCAGGAGGCGTGCTATCAGCCGTTCCACGTTTGCGACTGGGCTGCTTCGCGCGGCGACGCCGTACATGCACCGCAACACAACGCTAAGGCTGCGCCGGCAAGAGCAAGCGAGAGTATTGTGACGTCGAAAAGCGCCATGTATTACTTCATGGTCACCAATACGTACGACTCGAAGAAAAGAAACATGATAACCGTTCTTGCCAATAACGGTCATATAGTGACAAATCTCACTTCCGGTGTCTACCAACTGGACATTAAGGGATGGCCGGAAATCACGCGCTACAATCTTTCAAAGAGCTTCGAGAAGGTGCCGAAAGGTGTGGCTGACGGCGTATACGAACTGCGCATGGCTTATTATGACAAGGACAACAAGCCGCAACTCTGCCCTATGCCGAAGCAACTCATACCTACCCTCGAAATCGTGAATGAAGGAACGGGCATGATAATACGTGGCCTGGAGGGAGAAGACCTTGTGAAGACTCTCACCATCGAAGATGTTACGCCTGCCAGCGAAATATACGCTGGTACACGCTTCTATCTGAACGTAAAGGCATCAGGCGTATCACAGAACACCTATCTGCAGTTCCGTAATGTGGATACCGGCAAACTTTACGGCACCAGCGGATCAAGCTCTGTATCGTTCAATTTCGTCTACAACAACTACACAGCCACAAAAGCCTTCAAGTTTGAGCCGAAGAACGTTGACAACAACTTCACCATGCCTGCCGGACGTTATCAGGTGTTGGTGCCAGAGGGACAGACTAAGGTGGTTATGGGTAAGGACATTTATATAGATGTGGCGGAGAAGCCCGACTATCCCATCCTTGACGGCACAGATCTGGTGTATGTAAAGAGCACCTCTGTAATGGATAATGATGAGCTGAACTGTGAAAGGATCGATAATTACAGTTGGCTTAGAGCCTTAGCACCCCAGCTGGAATACGCCAATAAAAACACGAGTCCGGTAACCCTGCGCATATACGCTGTAAATCAGGACACCAAGGAGGAGCGACTCCTGACCGTAAAGGAGAACTGGACGGCAGGCTATGCTTTTCCATACACCAATCGCCTATACCCGCTTACGGGCAACTATGAGTTCAAGTGCCGTTATGTGACACCCGACGGTGAACGTGCCGGACTGATGCCACGCGAATTTTACGGCAAGCCTTCTTATTGGAGATACGAGGTAAAAAACAACTTTGACGTATCCAATATGCAGCTTATCTCATGCAAAATGACATCAAGCAACGCTCCCACCAGGGCGGCATACGCAGACGACACGCACTATACAGCCAATCTGCAGTTCGATCTGAAGTATCACCACGTATACGCTCGCGAGGACGGAAAGGAAATGAGCAGAGAAGCCGTCGTTAAGGCAATATTCTACGACAAGGAAAATGGCGAGATTGTGACAGACTCGGTAAGGCATGTGATATTGCAGCATAACGTAACGCAAACCATCACGCTTACGCCGATGCTCACGAAGAACGCCAAGTACGACGGAATGCTCTTTTTCAGTGAAGAAGACAATAATGGACAATACTATACCTTCGTGGTTACGCCTGACGAGAAAGACATAGCTGACTTTACGGTTGATCCTGAAGCATTCACAGGCATTGGCTCCGTCCGCACGTTTGACAAGGTGTTTGAGATTGGTGATACGTTGAAGGTGTACGGTCTCGACGGAGTGCTCGTCACCACTACAACCGTGACGTCCGACCTATGGCCGCGCCTGCTCTCGACGTTGCCTCAAGGCGTGTTTGTGCTGAAGTCGGGCACAAACACTATAAAGTTCAGAAATTAAGATACACTACCTTTTGGCACACTTTTTGCGCAAAAGATATTTGCACGTTTTGACCCTTCATATCTCGCGAAAAATCAAAAACAAAATCCGTTGTCGGTTTTTCGCGAGTTTTTAGCGTGCAATGATAAACGGTTGTTTTACAATACGTTGCAATGTTTTATTCAAAAGTGTGCAATTTTTGCTTCGGCAAAATCCAACTTATCGTGAGACTTTACATGGTAAAAGCATAGGTTTTACTGGGTAAAGTCTCAAGAGTTACATTGTAAAGTCTCACGAAAAGTTTGTAAAAGCTATCGTTTTACACTAAAAAGTCTCAATTTTTATTGCCTTTCGCCCTACTTTCGCCTTTTTAAACCTAAAAAAGCGCCTCTCATTTCTCTAGAATGAACTTTTTCGCGGAGGTGACTTGTACAATATTTGCATGGGGTTAAGCGGATTATCACAAAGTTTTTTTTGAGTATTTTTCGGATTAAACGGATGCTAATGTAGGAGGGTATGGCATCCCTGCCGTACCCACGCAGCCACTAACCTCCAGGGGGTGCAGCTGTCTCAGCTGCACCAACAAAGCAGACGGCATTCATTTGCCTGATTGGTGTACCTCTTGCTTGATTGGTGCACTTCTTGCTCTGGCAAGCGGCAAAGCCGAGCGGAGACAAGTGCACCCCATGAAAATAGCATCCGCGTTATGTCAAACAACGGATTTATCGGATTAAACGGATTTGTTGGTGGCGTAATTATCGGATTAAACGGATGCTAACATAGGAGGGTATGGCATTCCTGCCGTACCCACGCAGCCACTAACCTCCAGGGGGTGCAGCTGTCTCAGCTGCACCAACAAAGCAGACGGCATTCATTTGCCTGATTGGTGCACTGCTTGCTCGATTGGTGCACTTGAGACAAGTGCACCCCCTGAAAATAGCATCCGCTTAATCCGTTCTCTTGCTCGGTCGGTGCACTTCTTGCTCTGGCAAGCGGCAAAGCCGAGCGGAGACAAGCGCACCCCCTTGGAGGCATTCTACAACCCTACGCCCCACTTCTTCAGCTGCTCGAAGTCGATATCGGAGAAGCCGGCTTGCTTCAGCGTTACGGAGCGGTTGTGGTCGTTGAGGTAGCGGCGGGCGCCGCAACGGTATGTAGGATTGGCGAGCGAGAGCGGCATCACGTCGGCGACGCACGGCGCACTGATGCCTGCGATGGAGAGCATCGTCGGGAAGACAGACGCACTCGACTGCACATCCTTCGCGCGGTTGGCGTTGAGCGCCGACACAACAGCAGGATACTGCGCACGGTAGGACGCCGAGGTCCAGACGAGGAGCGGCACATGTATGCCGTGCGACGCCGGCGTGGGCGAAGCATGCAGGAAGCGCTTGCGATAGTCGTCAAAGATATTCTCGCCGTGGTCGGACGTGTAGAGTATTGCCGCCTGCGCACCGCTCTTGCCGAGCATCGTGATGATGCTGTGCAGCACGTAGTCTGTCTGACAGATGGTGTTGTCGTAGGCGTTGATGAGCTGCGCACGGTTCTTCGGCTCAGCCTCCGTCGGCGTGTCGGGCAAGAACTTGGCGCGACTCTGCGGATAGCGGTCGCGGTAGTTAAAGTGCGAGCCGTACGTATGCAGCACTATCAGCTCCTTCTTGCGCTTCTTGGCGAGGATGTTCTTCACGTAAGGCAGCAGACGCTCGTCGCTGGTCTGCGCCGTCACGTCGCCAGTGATGACGCTAACAGCCGAGCGGATGAACACGAAGTCGTCAGCCTCATCGCCGAAGAAGTCGATGAACGAGTGGTTGGGCTGCTGGTTGGAGATGAACGAGGTGTGGTAGCCTGCCTCGCGGAACGCCGTGATGAGGCTCTTCTCGCGGTACAGACGTGCGTGGTTCTCGGCAGAAGCCGCTGCGAGCAGCATCGGCACACTCTTGTGCGTGGTGTTCGACTGCGAGAGCACATGGCGGAACACGCTGAGTCCGTCGGTCTTTGAGAGCAGCGGATTGGTCTCGCGCCTGTAGCCGTAGAGCTGGAAGTTGTCGGCGCGCGCCGTCTCACCTATCACGAGCACGTAAACTTCGGCAGAGTCGGCGTCGTGAGCCGAACGGGCGTTGAAGCGGAAGGAGGCTACATCCTTGCGGTAGTCGGCCACGCGTCCGCTCTCGCGGCAGGCGAGGTAGAGGTTGTAGAAGATGTTGGCGGGATAGACATGATCCTCGGCACGATAGTCGAAGTCGCTGTCCTTAGGATAAGCCGCGTAGCACAGCGCTATAAGTACGGCGCCCGCAGCCATGCCGCACCATGAGTAGCGGCGCACTCGCTTGAGGAACGCTACATCCTCGGTGCGATGGCGTGCCCACGACATTGCGGCGAGCACGAGCAGCGGCAGGTAGAGGACGAACACGGTAGCCACAGCGGGCACGAGGTTGTTGAGCAACTCCATCGCCTCGCCGGGGTTGGTGGTGACGAGGTTGAGGAACATGTCGACGGCTATCACGCCGCGACCGAAGAGGTAGAGCAGCACTATCTGGAAGGCTGCGAAGAAGACGATGAGGAAGAGGAACCACACCTGGCGTCCCGTCTTCTTGGAGAGCGTCATCAGCAGCGTGTAGAGCGATACGGGCAGCACGACGTTGGCTATGCAAGCCAGCATGGGCATGTGCTCGGTGAAGCAGAGCGCCACGTTGGGGACAGCGAGCGAGAGCACGATGTAGAAGAAAAGGAAACGGGGAGAGGTCAAAAAACCTATTATCTTTTTCATAAGAATATAGTTAGCCGTAGCGGAGGTCTCCGGCCTCCGCAGCACCAAGTCGAACATTAATTATCGCTTGCTGCGGAGGCCGGAGACCTCCGCTACGAAAGAATTAAAACGCTTCGTTAATATTGAATATAAAGCTGTGCTGTCCCGACTTACCGAAGCCGTAGTCGAGTCGCACGTTGACATTCTTCTTGAACTCCCAGCGGTAGCCCACGCCCATGTTCGGCAATATGTGCTTCCACTCTATCTTGCTGAACTTCGGGAAGATGGTGCCGGCGCCTACCCACGCCACCACGCCGTTGCGCTTCCACACATGCTGTCGCAGCTCCACCTGCGCCTCCATCTTATGGTTGTCGCGGTAGCGGCCCTGGTAGTAGCCGCGCATCGAATAGCTGTCGCCGAGCTGCGCGAGCATCGACCACTCCACATCGCCGAAGTTGAGCTGCGTGCGGAAGTCAGCAGCGAGCGTGGCGCCGCGCCAAAGATGCGTGTAGCCGTCGATGCGGAAGTCGGTGGTATAGGAGTTGTACTTGTTGCCGATGAACTTCGGGCGCATCAGCTGCATGAACTGGATGTACATGCCTCGCTTAGGCGCCGTGAGGTTGTCGCGCGTGTCGTAGATGGCAGTCACGCCCGCACCGAAGTTGAGCGTCTCCGGGCGTTCGCCTTCGAGCAGCTCCTCACGGTCGAACTTAGTGCCGCGCACATAGTCGAAGTCGACGGTCGGACCGATGAAGAGGTTGTCGGCGGTGCGTATCAGCCAGTCGGCTTTGAACTGCGCCTGCCAGCGCTTCATCTTGCTCTTGTTGGCGTCCGCATTGCCCATGTCGTAGCCCCATCCCCAGATGTAGCACGGGAAGGAGTAGAAATAGACCGTGTAGTTGAGGCGGTGGGTGTCGCGCGGGAACTTATGCGTGCCGCGCACGCCGAGCATGTAGAAGCCCACGGTAGAGACGTCGCCGAAGAGCGACACGTTGCTCGGAGCCGAGAGCGAGTCGGCAGGGTCTGAACGGTAGAGACCGGCAGCCACGAGTCCGATGCCGAGCTTGGTGTCGGAGCTGTAGTGGGGTCCGCCTATCACGCTGAAGTCGAAACGCTTGTTCTTCTTCTCCTTGTTGGCGTCGTTGAAGTAGGCAAGGAAGCGGTTGAAGAGACTCTTCTTCTTCGGCTTCGCCACCGTTGCACTGTCGGCAGCCAAAGGCACGTCTGCGGCAGGCGCAGCAGCTACTGCGGTAGTATCAAAACAGAACGGCTCTGTAGCCCGAGCGGGCTGCAGAGCTATCGTAAAGAGTAAGAAAAGAATCGCTTTTAAGGGGCGCATAACCTCATGTTTTTAAATTAATAATAGAGTTGACAAGGATATCTCAACACCTCACCATCTCAACACCTTTAATACACCAGTCCTACGTTATCTACCCAGAAGGTGTTGCCCACGGTGCCTACGTAAGCACCGCCGTGGCTCGACGAGAACTGCAGCACGATGTGCGTCGGTGTGGCGTCGGCATCAGCCCAGCCGGTCTCCTTCACCAGCACGCTCTTGCCCTTAGAATTGCGAGCGTAGTCGGTAGAACGCAGACCCATCATCGAAGCGTCGTAGAACGACTTGCCGGTGATGTTGCCGTAGTGAATCTCGTAGGTGGCGTCCTCAACCCATCCGTTGGTCGACTTGCCGTACTTTACCACTACGGTGCCCACGCGCTGTGCGGTGATGTTGCCATGCGCATCCTCGTGGCGACGCTGCAGAAGCAGAAGAGCCACGCAGTAGTCTTTGCCAGGCACGGTAGTCACCTTAGAGAAACCGGTCTGACGGATGCGGTTGGCGTTGCCCGGCACATGCACACGGTAGTCGAAGCGCAGAGCCTTGGGACGATGAGTGAACGGAATACCGAAGTTAAGCGCCTTCGGGCCTTCCTTGGTGCCGGTGATAGGCTCCTTCATGTCGCCGAGGAAGATGCTGCCGGCGGCGAGCACCTTAATATTAATAAGACCAAGCACCTTGCAGGTCTCGATGTGGGTGGTCATTTTGACGCAATGTCCCGATCCGCGGTTGTCGCGATACACCGAATTGTTGGTCTTCGTGATGCCCGACACCTTAGCCATCACGTTGCTCGTGCCCCAAGGCGATCCGCCGAGGTTCACGTATGGGTTGTTGCCTTTGAGGGCTCTGTTTGGTCCAATCTCGTAGAGTGTCTTTGTATTGCCGCCGATGACAGCCGACTCGTGAATCTGACGTGTCACCCATGTGTCGAAATTGCCGTACTTGAACAATACGAACTTTCCTTCCGCACTGGCAGAAAGACTACATAAAACGCAAAGCATTGTCACAATGCTGCTCTTGAACATTAATTTTTTCATCTCCTAATTATTATATATGTTGTTACTGTTTCATTACAACTGATGTTGCAGTTTCAATGACTACTACTATTACAGTTTGGTTGCAAAGCTGTTAAAAGCCTTGTCGTTAGGCGCAAAGATATACAAAAAAGGCAAATGCGAAAACTTTTTTATCACAAAAGTTTTCCATTTGCCTTAATATTTAATGTCTGTCAACACTTCGAAAGAAATAAAGACGACTTTTAGTAGCTTTTAAGCCAACACGTTTTTACTTGCCCGTAATCACTTCTACCGCTTTGCTCACGATGTGGTTCTGCTCGTTCATCAGGCGGAAGTATTCGTTCATATCCCAGATGTCGCGGGCTATGAGCGCCTTCAGTTGCAGACGCAGCATGGGGAGCGTGCGCTTACGCTCAGCGTCGTCGCGAGGCTTCACCTTCTGGCGCTCGGCGTCGGCGAAGAGCGTGTCGACCATCGCCTGCGGCACCTCGAAACGCTTCATGTAGTCGTCGAACTTCGCGTACTTTGTCTTCAACTCGTCGCGGTGGTCCTCAACGTATCGCAGCGTTGTGTTGATAACGAGCGAGCGGGCTACGAGCTGGCGGTGGAACGCTGTGTACTGTGTGGTGTCGAGCGGCACGAACACGTCGGGCATAATGCCTCCGCCGCCATACACCGTGCGGTGCTTGCGCAGAGTGTAGCAGCGCAGCGAGTCGTTGAAGTGTATCGAGTCGGCAGAGTAGAGTTCGCCGTGCTTGAAGCGCTTCTCTATATCCTGTGCGTAGTCTTCCTTCTCACCCTTCTCGTAGGGCTTCTGTATGCAGCGGCCCGAGGGCGTATAGTAGTGGGCTACGGTGAGACGTATCATCGAACCGTCGTCGAACTCGATAGGACGCTGCACCAGACCCTTGCCGAACGAGCGGCGGCCTATCACGGTTCCGCGGTCCTGGTCTTGGATGGCGCCGGTGACGATCTCGGCTGCCGACGCCGAATACTCGTTGATGAGCACGCATACCTTGCCCTTCTCAAGGCGTCCGCCGCCACCAGCGTTGTACTCCTGGCGCTTCTGGGCGCGTCCCTCGGTATACACTACGAGGTCGCCCTTCTGCAAGAACTCCTCAACGATGCGCACAGCCGACTGCAAGTAGCCGCCGCCGTTGTCCTGAAGGTCGAGGATAAGGTCGCGCATGCCGGCTTTCTGCAGCGAGTCAACTGCGGTCATGAACTCGCCGTATGTGGTTGCACCGAACGAACCGATACGAACATAGCCCACGTGCGGACGTATCATATAGTAGGCGTCGAGCGTGTGTACGGGTATCTTCGCACGCGTCACGGTGAACGTGAGCAGGTCGGGCACGCCGCGACGCTTCACGCCGAGCTTCACCTTCGACGAGCGCGGACCACGCAGGCGGCGCATTATCTCCGAACGCTCCATCTTCACGCCAGATATGGTTGTGTCGTTGACGGTGATGATGCGGTCGCCGGCAATGATGCCAACTTTCTCTGACGGACCTTTGCGTACGGGCTGGATGATGAGCAGCGTGTCGGAAATCATGTTGAACTGCACGCCGATGCCGTCGAACGAGCCCTGCAGAGGCTCGTTGAGCGACTTCGTCTCCTTCGCCGTAGTGTACGACGAGTGGGGGTCGAGCTTCTCAAGCATGCCGCGTATGCCGTCCTCTACGAGCTTCTGGTCGTCTACCGAGTCGACATAGAGATTGCTGATGGCGAGCTCTGCTATCTGGAGCTTCTTGAGCGGATTGACGCGCTGTGCGAACGTAGCTACGCACAGCAAAAGAAAAACCAACGCACCCACTCCCGTCTTTAACGAGAATGAGTGCGATGCGTTATGTTTGTGATTATTGGTACGTTTCATAATCTGATTGTTTTGTTATTCCATGTCTTCCTCGGGCAGATCTTCCTCCACAACAAGGTTGTCGATGATGAAGTTCTGTCGCTCCATGGTGTTCTTGCCCATGTAGTATTCGAGAAGTTTCTGCACCTGGTCGGTCTTGTGCAGCGTAACCTGCTCAAGTCGCATCTCGGGACCTATGAAATGGGCAAATTCTTCTGGCGAAATCTCGCCCAGACCTTTGAATCGGGTTATCTCAGGGTCGGGACCGAGGTCGCGTATCGCCTGCTGGCGCTCGTCCTCGCTGTAGCAGTAGCGGGTTATGAAGTCGCTCTTCTTCTCCTTGCCCGTAAGACGCGCGTCAGCGTCTGCCACAACCTTCTTGTTCTTAATCTTTGTGCGGCGGTTGCGCACGCGGAACAGCGGAGTCTGCAGCACATAGACGTGTCCTTTCTTGATAAGGTCGGGGAAGAACTGCAGGAAGAACGTGATGATGAGCAGGCGGATGTGCATACCGTCCACATCGGCATCGGTTGCCACTATCACCTTATTATATCTGAGCGTGTCGAGTCCGTCCTCAATGTCGAGCGCAGCCTGCAGGAGGTTGAACTCTTCGTTCTCGTACACCACCTTCTTTGTCAAGCCGTACGAGTTGAGCGGCTTTCCGCGCAGCGAGAACACCGCCTGGGTGTTCACATCGCGACTCTTTGTGATAGATCCGCTGGCTGAGTCGCCCTCGGTAATGAAGATAGAAGACTCTTCCTTGCGGTCGTTCTTCGCGTCGGAGTAATGTATGCGGCAGTCGCGCAGCTTGCGGTTGTGGAGGTTTGCCTTCTTGGCGCGTTCGCGAGCCAATTTGGTGACACCAGCCATCGCCTTGCGTTCACGTTCGCTCTCGGTTATCTTCTGCTGCATCACCTCTGCAACGTCGGCGTGTATGTGCAGGTAGTTGTCTACCTCGAGCTTCACGAAGTCGCCCACGTACTTGTTGATGCTTTCTCCGCCCGGCGCCATCTGAAGCGAACCGAGCTTAATCTTTGTCTGGCTCTCGAACATAGGTTCTTCTACGTTCAGCGCCACGGCAGCCACGAGTCCGTTGCGTATGTCGGTGAACTCGTAGTTCTTGCCGAAGAACTCCTTGATGGTTCTTGCTATATGCTCCTTGAAAGCGCTCTGATGGGTGCCGCCTTGTGTGGTGTGCTGTCCGTTCACGAACGAGTGATACTCCTCGCCATACTGGTTGGTATGCGTGAAGGCGATTTCGATGTCCTCACCCTTCACATGTATTATGGGGTAGAGCGGGTCGGTAGTCATCGTGTCGGTGAGCAGATCTGCCAAGCCGTTGCGCGAGAGGATGCGCCGACCGTTGTACATAATCGCAAGACCTGAGTTGAGATATGTGTAGTTGCGCAGCATTGTCTCCACGAAGTCGTCGTGGAACGAATAGCCTACGAACAGTGTGGGGTCGGGTTCGAAGAAGATATACGTGCCGTTCTCGTCAGCAGAGTCTTCGGTGATGTCCGACTTGAGGTTGCCGCGCTCGAACTTGAGCGCACGCACCTTTCCGTCGCGGTACGACTTCACCTCGAAATGTGCCGAGAGGGCGTTCACCACCTTCACGCCAACGCCGTTCAGACCCACACTCTTCTTGAACGCCTTCGAGTCGTACTTGCCGCCGGTGTTGAGCACGCTGACAGCCTCTACGAGCTTGCCCTGCGGAATGCCACGACCATAGTCGCGCACCGACACACGCAGGCGGTCGTCGATGTCTACCTCTATGCGCTTGCCGGCGTTCATCTTGAACTCGTCGATAGAGTTGTCGATTACCTCCTTCAGAAGCACATAGATGCCGTCCTCGGGCAACTGACCGTCGCCCAAGCGACCGATATACATACCAGGACGTGTACGCACATGCTCCATGTCGGAGAGGTGGCGTATGTTGTCGTCGGTATACTGAACTGTGGGTTGAATGTTTTCTTCCATTTTATTTCTTTATATCTTATAGCATCCTAAGCGATTGTGACAGCACCAAGGATGCTATCCGATTTAAATGTCCTTTTTATAGCATCTGCGGCGCTTGTGTATCTCGCGGTTGAGATACTGCCACTGTCCCTGAACCTTCATGTTGGTCTCCATCTCGACGTGGGTCTCTCCCCACTTGAAGCCGAGGCGCTGGTAGCGCGGGATGAGGTCGTAGAAGAGCAGAGCGTTGGCGCCTTTCTGACGGTATTCGGGCAGAATGCCTACGAGCAGAAGGTCTACGACGTCGGTCTTGTGGAACTTCAGCGCACGCAGTATGTGCCACCAGCCGAAGGGGAAGAGCTTTCCGCCGCACTTCTGCAGGGCGTGTGCGAGCGAAGGTATGGAGATGCCCACACCAACCACCTTATGGTCGGGTGTGTTCCAGTCTTCGATGATGGTGATGAGGTCGAGGTCTGCCATAGGCAGATACATCTTCACGTACTGTTCTATCTGTCGGTCGGTGAGCTTCGAGTAGCCGTAGAGGTCCTTGAAGGTCTCGTTCACTACATTGAATATCTTCTTTCCGTATCCGTTCTCGCCGTAGATTTCGTTGCGCTTCAACTTCTTCACCTGCAGGTTGTAGCGCTTCTGAATCATCTTCGCGATGGTTGCGTACTTCTCTGGCATCTCTTCGGGCACGTAGAGCTTGTACTCTACGTAGTCGTTGTCTTTCTCCCATCCGCCCATGCGGTCCATGTGCTCAGGATAGTAGGGATAGTTGTAGGCAGTAGCCTGAGTGCCGAGCTGGTCGTAGCCTTCGAGGAGCATTCCTTCGGGGTCCATGTCGGTGAATCCGAGCGGACCAACGATTTCCTTCATTCCTTTCTGCTTGCCGTAGTCTTCTACAGCCTTGAGCAGGGCTGTAGACACCTCGATGTCGTCGACGAAGTCGATCCATCCGAAGCGCACCGACTCGCGCTCCCACTTCTTGTTGGCGCTGTGGTTGATGATGGCAGCCACACGACCTACCATCTTGCCGTCGCGGAACGCCATGAAATACTCTGCCTCGCAGAAGTCGAAGGCTGCATTCTTGTCCTTACTGAAGGTCCTCATCTCGTCGAAGTAGAGGTTGGGCACGTCGTAAGCATTACCTTTATAGAGGTCGTAATGAAAATTAACGAACTGGCGAAGGTCGCGGCGCGACTCAACTTTCTTAATCTCTATTGCTGACATTTTTCTTGATTTATTCTTTCATTTTTTGTTTGATATACGTCGCCCGATTGTCACTTCGGGCGATGGATACATCTTTATAAATAAAGCCTTAAAGATGCAAAAGTACGGAAATTTGCTCAAACAGACGAAAATATGCTAAATATTTATTGATATTTATGAGAAATCAGCAATAGATGTTCGTCTTCAGCGGTGGTTGTAGCGAATATATACACGTCGCCGCCGTCTTTGAGCTTGAGGCGCTTGCGCAGTTCGGCTACGGAGAGCGGGAAGTTGCGTGTGGCGATATTCGCTTTCTCGATGCCTGCCAGCGCCTGGCGCAGTTCGCGCTTGTTGAGCGTTGTGACGCGCTCTATGCTGAAGCTTCTGCCCGGGAAGCCGTCGACGGGCTCAGCAGAGAGAAAGAGGTGGCTGTTGCGACTGACTTGCGACACGCCGTAAGCTGCCGCAAGCTCGTCGAAGCAGCCGGCTTTCATGATTGAGGCGTTGGGCTCATGCAAGAATTTTGAGTTTTGAGTTTTGAGTTTTGAGTTGGGGGCAGGGGAAGAGGCGCTGGGGGCGTAGACGAAGAGGGAAGCATTGCTAGGAGCGCTAGGAGAACTAGGAGCGCTAGGAGAACTAGGCGTTCTAGGGAAACTATGTTCACTAGAAAGGCTAGAACAGCTAGAACCACTAGAACAGCTAGAACCGCCAGAGCCGCCTCCCGCTTCGAGGTCTGCGCAGAACACCTTCAGCTCGCTTTCCATCTCTTCAGACAGCACAAGCAGCAACTCTTTGCACTCGCCGCCCACCGACACGATATGCACCTCGCGCACCATGCCCTGCAGGTCTTCTACAGCCTTGTGCCAGTCGAGCATGGGCGAGAGCTTGAGCATCGTGAAGCGCGACTTCTTGAGCAGCTGCGGCAGGAGCTGCACAACGTCGGGCGTGCAGTCGGCGAGCATCACGGTCTTGGCGCCGTGCTGGTCGCGGCGCGCAGGGTCGAGGAATATCATTGTCTGCATATCGAGCGTAGAGAGATAGTCGACGGCGTCGGCGCAGACCACCTTTGCGTTGTCGATGCCGAGCAACGGCAGGTTGTGCTCCACCATGTGGCAGAGTTGCGCGTTGCGCTCTACGTATGTGGCTGAGGCGAAAGCGCAGGAGGTGAACGAGAAGTCGACACCGAAACCGCCGGTCAGGTCGGTCATGCTGGACGCATGACAGTTGAGAGTTGAGAGTTGAGAGTTGAGAGTTGCAGGCTGCTCAGAAGAATTATCAACTCCTTCCTCCGAACTCTCAACTCTCAACTCTGAACTCTCAACTCCTTCCTCCAAACTCTCAACTCTCAACTCTGAACTCTCAACTCGACTCGCCCACTCCATCGCCAGATTGAGCTTATACTGCGCCGTCGGCTCCGACGAGCACTGCTCCATAGAGAGGTGTGGCGGGTAGACGATGCCGGCGCAGGCAGCCCATGTGGGGAGCTTGCGGCGCGCTGTCTGCCAGCCTTTTATCTGGTCGAGTGCGTAGGGCATGTCGACATCGGGGAAGCGTGCCGACTGAAGGGCGAGCTGACGGGTGTCCTTTTCGCGATATTCTTGTATAAATTCTGCTGTTGTCATAGACTATATCTTGGTATATTTGACTGCAAAGTTACTATATTTCACTGATTAAAGTTCCACATTCCTGCGATTGAGAATAAATTTTCCCGTTTTTCTTTGCAGAATAACAAACTTACTGTAACTTTGCAAAAGTTGCACAGATAGCAACAAAATGCGCAACTCTAAACATAATACCCTATAAATAAGTATGGAACCTATCGTTGACTTTAAAATCCTACCCGAACGTCTGCGCCAAGCTGCGCAGGTAGTGACGGTTGCCGTGGCATCTCCTGCCGACTCTCACACAGAAGAAGTTATCGAACGAAGCATTGCGGAGCAGTTCGCACGCTTCATCCTTGTGGCTAACGCAGCTAAGGCTGACATCGCTCGCCGTCTGGCTGCCGACTATCCCGACAAGGTGACCCTCATCGTAGCCGAAGACGACGACGATGCGGCGCGTCATGCCGTGAAAGAGGTGCGCGAAGGCCGCGCCGACGTGCTTATGAAGGGTTCGCTGAACACCGACAACCTCCTGCGCGCCGTGCTCAACAAGGAGGAGGGCATCCTCATCAAGGGCAGCGTGCTGACACATATAGCCGTGGCTGACGTGCCGAGCCTCAACCACTTGCTCTTCTTCACCGACGCAGCCGTCATTCCCTACCCCACTACGGAGCAGTTTGACGCTCTGGCGCGCTACATCACCGCCACCTACCGCAGCATCACGGGCGGCGACCGTCCGCGCGTGGCTCTCATCCACTGCACCGAGAAGGTGTCTGAGAAGTTCCCGCTCACGCTGAGCTACGAGGAGCTGAAGGCTAACGCCGCAAAGGGAGCCTACGGCGAGGTGGAGATAGGTGGTCCGATGGACGTGAAGACAGCTTGCGACGCAGAGAGCGGAGCCATCAAGGGCATCGCATCGCCGGTTGTGGGCAAAGCCAACTGCCTCATCTTCCCCGACATCGAGGCTGGCAACACGTTCTACAAGACGCTTACGCTCTTCGGCGGAGCTACGGTTGCGGGCATGCTCGTGGGCACCAGCGCGCCGGTTGTGGTGACATCGCGCGCCGACACTGCCGACTCTAAATTCTACTCTTTAGCAACTGCCTGCCTGAAGGCGATTAACAAATAAGAAGCAACAAACATCATTTATGAAGAAGATATTTGTCATTAACCCCGGCTGCACCTCAACGAAGGTGGCTGTGTATGAAGACGAACGTGCTGTATGGACATCTGACGGACTGCACCCGCAGGAGGAGCTGGACCAGTTCACCACCGTTAATGAGCAGTATGAGTATCGCAAGAACTTCGTGCTGAAGCTGCTCAAGGAGGCTGGAATACCTCTGGAGTTCGACGCCGTGATAGGTCGCGGCGGTCTGCTGAAGCCGCTGCACGGTGGTGTCTACGCCATCAACGAGCAGATGAAGCAGGACCTCATCAACGCCAAGCACAAGCACGTGTGCAATCTCGGTTCGCTCATCGCCGACGATATAGCGCAGATGTGCCACTGTCCGGCTTACATGGCCGACCCGGTTGTGGTAGACGAGTTCATGACACGCGCCCGCTACACGGGTCTGCCGTTCATGAAGCGCGAGTCGATATTCCACGCGCTCAACGCCAAGGCTGCTTCGCGCCGCTATGCGCGCAGCATAGGTCGCAAGTATGAGGAGATGAACCTCGTAGTGGCTCACCTCGGCGGCGGCATCTGCGTGTCGGCTCACCATGAGGGCAAGGTGATTGACGTGAACAATGCGCTCAACGGCGAGGGTCCTATCGCGCCGGAACGTGCCGGAACACTGCCTGCCGATCAGCTCGTGCGCCTCTGCTTCTCGGGCAAGCATACCGAGGCTGAGATAATGAAGATGCTCGCAGGCAACGGCGGATGCCAGGCGCTGCTGGGCATGAAGGATATGAAGGAGATCTCGCGCCGCGCTGAGGCAGGCGAGGAGCCGTTCCACGAGGTGCTCGAGGCTATGCTCTACACCGTGTCGAAGCAGATTGGCGCCATGGCGGTTGCGCTATGGGGCAAGGCGGATGCCATCATCCTCACCGGTGGCGTAGCATACAGCAAATACTGCGTTGAGGAGATAAAGAAGCAGGTGGGCTTCCTCGCTCCGGTCATCGTGTTGCCGGGCGAAGGCGAGATGGAGTCGCTGGCGTTCAATGCGCTCGGAGCACTCAACGGCGAGCTGCCAGTTCACGAATATAAATGAATTGAGAGTTGAGAGTTGAGAGTTTTAAAGTTGAGAATTGAGAGTTGAGAATTGAGAGTTATGATATGCACTATAGTTTGCGCTCTCTTGAAGCTCTCAAGGTAATCATAACTCTCAATTCTCAACTCTCAACTGAGTAAACTCTCAACTTTCAATTCTCAATTATCAATAATGAAGAAAGCCCTGCTTCGCATTCGTGCGAGGCAGGGCTTTCTCACTTTAACCTAATCAACAATTTTCTCAACAACAATTTATATCATCTAATACTAACCAAAATCAACTGCTGAGCGTGCCTGACGGCGTCGGGCTGCGAAGCTGTCGTGCCGTCGGGGCGTGCCTCGCGAGGATTATTTCACCTCAATCTGGCGAGCTGCCTTCTGCACGTTCTGCTCAACCTTCGGAAGATCGATTGTAAGCACACCGTCGCTCACGTTGGCAGCAATCTTCTCCTTGTCGACATCGTCAGGCAAGAGCAATGTCTGCTCGAACTTGGTGTAAGAGAACTCGCGGCGCAGATAGTGCTCCTTCTTCTCCTCTTCCTTCTTCTCGTTCTTCTTCTCCATCTTGATGTGCAGGTTGCCGTCAGCGTCGATGTTGATGTTGAAGTCGTCCTTCTTCATTCCGGCTGCAGCAAGCTCTACAGTATAGTTGTGTCCTGTTTCCTTAACGTTGATTGCCGGGGCGGTTGCGTTTGTACGCGGCATAAAGTCGGTATCAAAAAAGTCGTTGAAAACTTCTGGCATCCAAGTATTTCTCATTACTGGTAACATATCAAATACCTCCTATTTATATTTTAATCTTACGTTTATCGTTTGCTTGCCTTTGGGCTTCCGCCCATCGGCTTGCACTAAGTATACTGCAACTTACGTGCCAAAAACGTTTCGCTGTTTCCACCGATAAATAGTAAGCAACATTGGCAGTTTCGGCGACAGATAGTCAGCAGCAAAGGACAAATTGGCGGAGAATGTTGGTACAGCGGAGGTTCTCCCACAGATTTCACTCTACCACAGATGTTAGGGTGCGCAGACCTCCCACAGAATCCACAGATTTCAGAAGCAAGAGTGCCTTCAAGGGGGTGCACTTGTCTCAAGTGCACCAACCGAACAGATGGCACCAACCGAGCAAGAAGTGCACTAACCGAGCAAGAAGTGCACCCTCAGCTTGGTTGGTGCAGCAGAGACTGCTGCACCCCCTGAGAAATGCGCATCAACAGACTAAGAGTTGCGCTACCCGACATTTCGTTTTAGAATGTTACCACGTACTGGTAACACTATTACATGTACGCGGTAACGGCATTACCAGTATGCGGTAACAGCGTTACCAGTACGCGGTAATCACCCAAAGGGTGTCTTTTTTTAAATAAGGTTGACACCTAAAGTCAACAATTATGAAAAAGAAAGA
>ERZ857629.313-NODE-313-length-72094-cov-8.732825_pt1 | contig 72094 bp, 67 predicted proteins | sample MGYA00519700_ERZ857629 | MGnify/ENA primary metagenome ERZ857629 (study PRJEB31778, sample SAMEA3449351) | human gut metagenome | biome: human gut; feature: human-associated habitat; material: faeces | place: United Kingdom | collected 2010/2012 ... | reverse complement strand
CGGAGCCGGTGGTGACGGTGTTGCCGACGGAGGAGCCGGAAACCATGCCGCACAGTGCAGACGAGATGACTGCGACCTTTGCCGGGCCGCCTGCGGATGCGCCGGCGATCTTGTTTGCAAGGTCAATGAAGAACTTCGAGATGCCCGTTCTTTCAAGGAAGGCACCGAAAACGATAAACACGACGATGAACTTTGCACAGACCTGGATAGGAGTGCCGATAACACCGCCGGTGCGGTAGAACAGAGTGTACAGCGCACGCTCGAGCGTCAGATTGGCAACGCCGAAGGTGTAGAACAGCAAAACGGCAACGACCACAAGGATGGGCACACCGACACAGCGGCGGCACAGCTCCATGAGCACCAAAATGCCGACAATTGCGATGACATTGTACATGGTGGTCATCTTCGATGCGCTGGAGAGCACCTTGATGAGGTCATCGGCAACAAAGCAGTAATAGAAAAAGCAGCCTGCGCCGACTACCATGATGATGATATCATACCAAGGCATGAAGTTGGGTCTTACATGGTGCTTGCTTGCAGGGTAGTACAAAAAGCCCATGATGATGACGCAGCCGAGGAAGGCGGTCATTCGTCTTTCAAGCGATGCGGTGGAAAACAGGGTGGAGTAAATGCAGTAGAGTGAGAAAAGCGCCATGACGACCTGTACCACTCTGTGCGGAACGCCGACCCAGATTCTCGTGTTGGACTCACGGTCGTACTTCTTCATGACCTCGTTGACTTCATCCTCGCTTACGACCTCGTAACCGTTGATGTCAAACTCGGGGGTCTTTTCGGTTTCCAACTCGGGAGCGTCCTTAATGTTCTTTTCGTTGGACATATGAGATCAACCTTTCATTCATTTCTTATCCTCAATCTCAAAGGCAAGCGTCTTGTCTCTCAGATTGAGAATAAGCAAAAACATTATAACTTATAATTAGTTGAAAATAAAGTGGCAGACTACGGTACCACGAGGGTACCGTAGTCGTTTTTTGTTAGTATTCCGTTAAGCTTTTGCCTTGGGAGCTAACATCACTTTACGGTGATGTCGTGCTCGGCAAAGTACTTAACTGCACCGGGATGATAAGGTACATCGGTGATGGAGGAGGCAAACTCGAGGCTGAGCTCTCCGCCCTTTGCGTGTGCCTTGGTCAGCTCACCAAGATTGTCGAAGACTGCGGTCATGAAGTTGTAAACTGCATCCTCGGAGACATCGTTCCTTGCGAGAACGACTGCTGCAACTGCGACGGTGTCAACATCGGCGGGAGTGCCGTAGACATCCTTCTTGATGGTGTAGGTGCTGTAGTAGGGGCAATCTGCGATGAGCTTATCGGTGTGCTCCTTGTCGAAGCCGACGAGGTAAACCTTGCCGCTGGTGCTCAGGTCGGAGATAGCGACGGTGGGAGCGCCTGCAACGACGAATGCTGCGTCGATCTTGCCGTCCTTCAGACCCTCGGCGGAGTCGCCGAAGTCGAGGTACTGAGGATCGATATCGTCAACGGTCATGCCGTATGCCTTGAGAACATCGATAGCGTTGAAGTTAACGCCCGAGCCGGAAGCACCGATGGAGACCTTCTTGCCCCTGAGGTCGGCAACGGTCTTGATGTCGGGATTCATGGTGACGATCTGTACCTGCTCCATGTAGAGGGCTGCGACAACGGAGAAATCCTTGACTGCGCCGGAGTCGGCGAAGAGGTTGGTGCCGCTGTAAGCATAGCTCATAACATCGGACTGGCAGAATGCCAGCTGAGCGCCGCCGGATGCAAGGTCCTCGACATTGGCCTTGGAGCCGTTGCCGGAAACTGCGGTGATGGCGGTGTCGGTCTTATCGGAGACCTGCTGTGCAATGACGGTGCCGAATGCATAGTAGGTGCCCTGCTCGCCGCCGGTGACGAAGGTGAGGTTGTCTCCGCCGCCGCCGCAAGCGCACAGTGCGAAGACCATCATGACTGCGAGAACTATCGCTGTGATCTTTTTCATTTTTCATTTCCTCCTGTTTTTTGCAATATCAATTTTGAATAAATTCATTTTCAAAAATTCATTACTCGCACAGTATACACCCTATTTTCACGAATTTCAATAGGTAAAATGAAATTTTTATTTTTAAAACCTGCAAAAACTTTATCAAAGTTTGGTCAAAACGCCGCTTTTGCCCGATTTTTATCCCCGTTTTGCAATATGTAGAACAAAAATGCAGTTTTCGTCCATATGTAGTTGCAAAAATATTTTTGCATTTTTTTCGAAAAACTTGCGAAATTTCCGCTTGCGTGCTATATTGCAGTCAAAAAAGGGGTGTTTTGCATGAAAATCGCACTTTTGGGCTGCGGCGTTGTCGGCGGCGGAGTTTTGGATATCTGCAATAAGCGCAGCGATACGGAGCTTGAATATGTCCTTGTGCGCAGACCGAGGCCGGAGCTCGGCGATAAAGCCGTCAGCGATATCGAAACCATATTAAATGATGCATCGGTCGATACCGTTGTCGAGGTCATGGGCGGCCTGCATCCTGCGTATGAATATGTGACGCAGGCGATGAAGTCGGGCAAAAATGTCGTCACCGCAAACAAGCATTTGGTTGCGCACTATTACCGTGAGCTGACGCAGCTTGCCCGGGAGCAAAGCGTTGCCTTCCGCTGCACTCCCGCAGTCGGCGGCGGCATACCGTGGCTTGTGAACCTCGAGCGTGTCCTGCGGCTCGACGAGGTCACCGCCTTTTCCGGCATCATGAACGGCACGACGAATTTTATTCTTGACGCCATGCACACCGACGGAAGCGATTTTGCGCAGGTGCTGAAGCTTGCGCAGGAGTCAGGCTACGCCGAGGCAGACCCCTCGGCGGATATCGACGGGCTCGACATTCAGCGCAAGTGCATCATCACCGCCAATGTCGCCTTCGGCTGCTGCCTTTCGGAAGAGGATGTTCCCGTGTTCGGCATCCGCACGGTGACGGCGGCGGATATCGCTGCCGCCGAGAGCATGAACCGTGTCTGCAAAATGCTCGCCTTCGGCAAAAACGCAGGCAACAGCTTGTCGGTTTATGTCGAGCCGAGCTTCGTTCCCTGCGGCGAGCTTGAAGCGGCGGTGTCCGCAAACCGCAATGTCATCTCGTTCGAAACCGCACTCACCGGCAAGGAAAGCTTCTACGGTCAGGGCGCAGGGCGCTTCCCCACGGCATACAACGCAGTCGCCGACTGTCTCGACATCGCAAGCGGCGTGCGCAGCTTCTATGCCGACATCACAAAGCCCGCAAAGCCCGATAATTCCGCTGAAAAGCACCCGTACTATGTGCGGTTTTCGGGCAGCGACCCTTGGCTTGACGGTGTCACCATCGCCCCCTGCGGCGACGGCGTCGTGACAGCCGATATCTCCGTTTCGGAAATGCACGCATGGGCGGCAAAGGCTAAGTCTGCCGACCCTGCGCTGTTTATTGCAGGCATCATTTGACCTGCCGGGCATACAATTGAATATACGAGCCGCCCTCGTTGAGGGCGGCTTTTCTTTTGGGAGGTCTGGTATGGACAAATATAATGTGGGCATCCTCGGCGCAACGGGCGCAGTCGGGCGGGAGATGCTGAAAATTCTGCGTGAGCGCAGCTTTCCCGCAGACGAGCTGCGGCTGCTTGCGAGCAAGCGCTCGGCCGGACAGGTGATCGACGGTCACGAGGTCAAAGAGGCCTGCGCCGAAAATTTCAAGGGCTTAGACATCGTCCTCGGTGCGGCCGAGAACAACATCGCCGCCGCATTCGCCGGTGACATCAAAGCCGCCGGTGCGGTTTTTATCGACAACTCCAGCGCATTCAGGCTCTGCCCCGATGTGCCGCTCGTCGTGCCAGAGATAAATCCCGAGGATGTAAAAAAGCATTCGGGCATCATCGCAAACCCCAACTGCACGACCACGATCACCTGCACGGCGATCAGTGCGCTGCGCCGCCTGAGCCCCATTGAGAGCATGGTCGTGTCGAGCTATCAGGCGGTGTCCGGCGCAGGCTCGGCCGGACCGCAGGAGCTGTTCGGCGAGATGGAGGCAATGGCCGCCGGCAAAAGCTATGTGCCCCGGGTGTTTGCGCATCAGATCGCATACAATGTCATTCCGCAGATAGGCGAACGGCAGTTTGTGGGCTACACCTCCGAGGAGATGAAGCTTCAGAACGAGGGGCGGCGCATACTGCACCTGCCGGAAATGCGGGTCAGCTGCACCTGCGTGCGGGTGCCGGTCGTGCGCAGTCACAGCGTGTCGGTGCAGCTGAAAACGAGAGAAAAGCTCACGGTCGATGATGCAAGAGCGGCTGTCGCCGCCGCCCCGGGCTGCAAGCTCTTAGACGAGCTTGATGATCTTCTCTACCCCATGCCGCTACTCAGCACCGACCAGGACCTCGTCCTCGTCGGCAGGATAAGAGAGGACCTGACGGACGACCGGGGTTTGCTTCTATGGTGCTGCGGCGATCAGCTCCGCAAAGGCGCAGCGACAAATGCAGTGCAGATCGCCGAACTGCTGATAGGCTAATATTCGGGCTTAACCAATCATTGCTTATCATATATTAACTTTTCTTTGTTTCGCCAAAGAAAAGTTACAAAAGAAACGCGACCAAAGGCGTTTAACCACCCTTTGGAATCCCGGTACGGGGTATCGGTGCACCGGTCGATTTGACTGCGGAGGTTTAATCCTCTGCGAATAGCTTTTTGTGCGCCCGTTCAACGGATTGCGTCAGTTAAACAGGTGCGAATAGCTCGCACTGCACCGGTTGGTTGATGTACGGACTAAACTTTAGTACGCACTCACCGGTCGGGCTGACGCAATAAAGAATAGCAGAAGCGTTGATGCGTATTGAAAAAACCGCCCTTTGGAAACCTACACGGGGTATCGGTGCAGCGGTCGATTTGACTGCGGAGGTTTAATCCTCTGCGAATAGTTTTGACTGCGCCTATTTAACAAACTGCGTCGGTTAGATAAGTGCGAAAAGCTTGCACTGCACCGGTTGGTTGATGGTCGGGCTGACGCAGCAAGGGGGGCGTGTGAGGGGGTAACGAAGTGGCGGTGCGGTAGTGAATGACATGCTGCGGGCTTCGAGGGAATAGGTCTGCGTGCAGAGACCTATGTGGATGCCCTCAATGAAGGTCTTTTTGTCGGCGATGCACTCGTCAAGCTCCTCAAGTGCGACCGCTCTGCACAGCGCACCGTACTTGTCGTCCAGTGCCCGAATCGCAAGCTCGCTGCGCTCAAAAAACAGCGCAACTATCCTCTCGTCCTCCACCGCAGCACCCTCTTTCTTTTTTAAGCCGGCTCCCGCCGGCTTTTTTGATGACCATCGTCTATCAACTACCCATCCGGCGGCAAATGCTAAATCGAAACGGAGATTTTTATTATACCGCCTTTGTTGACAAAATTCGACATGTATTTTACAATGGACACATCAAATTAAAAGGAGATACGACTATGTATTGTTCTCACTGCGGCAAGCCCATTCCCGAGGGCGCCGACTACTGCCTGAACTGCGGCTGCGCCGTAAACGGCAGTGCGCCGAGCAAAGACGACAGCTCAAGCTTCGGCTTTGCGCTGCTGGGCTTCCTGTTTCCGCTGATCGGCCTGATTCTCTACTTCGTCTACGAAGACAAGCGCCCGAAAAGGGCAAAGTCGGTCGGCAAGGGTGCGCTCGTAGGCGTGATAACCGGGATAGTCGTGAGCATACTGCTCGCCGTGGCGACCTTCTTCTTTTCGGCTTCGATATTTGACGCCGCTATCAGCGGCGAGACCTCGGATATCCCCGTCTTCGGCTCGATCATAAACGAGATAGTCGAGGAGCTTGACGACGACGGCTCGGATAAGTGCGAGGTCACCGTGGGTCAGTTCAGCCGTGTGCAGCGCACGCAGGTCGACACAACGATGCTTGACCTGACCGTCACGAACACCTCTGACGAGACCTACTCGTTTGATATAACCATCGAGGCCTACGACGCCGATGGCATGCGCCTCGGCATCGACAGCGTGTATGTCACCAGCCTCGCCCCCGGCCGATCGGCAAAGGCCGCCGCATTCGAGTTTGTCCCCGAATCGCAGATAGCCGACTTCACCTCCGCCCGCTTTGAAATAACCGCCATCCGTGCATTCCAAGAAGGGTAAAAATTTTTGCCGCACCGATAGGTTGATGTAAAGGCCAAGCTCCAAGGCGCACCCATCTGTCGGGTCGGGGAAAAACGATATGCAAAAGTGTAAACGCGTATTAAACAGCGCTGTTCGTTTGAACAGCGCTGTTTCAGACTGTCAAAGAACTAGGAAAAATAGGCGCAACAGGTAAAATCCAATACGCAGCAGGGGGAGTGTGAGGGGGACAAGGTCCCGCCTCAAATTAGATTATAGCCATCAAAAACGCCTGAGTTATCAGGCTTTTTGACGAGCATAGCGAGATTTTTCGTGAAGCAAAGCTTCACAAAAAATGTGGCGTGTTTTGAAGCGTGCAAAAAAGTCACAAGACTTTTTTGACACGCTGAAAAAGCGCTGTTCAAACGAACAGCGCTTTTTTGCATTATATTCAGCAAAGTCTGAAGCCTGCGGGGATGGAGTCGTCGAGCATCAGCAGATGCAGCTGCTCTTTGCCGTTTTCTTCGTGGACGGCGGAAAGGAGCATACCGCAGGAGTCCTGACCCATCATCTTGCGGTTGGGCAGGTTCAGGATCGCAACGACGGTCTTGCCGACGAGCTGCTCGGGCTCATAGAATTTGTGGATGCCGGAGAGTATCTGGCGGGGCGTGCCGCTGCCGTCATCGAGCATGAACTTCAGAAGCTTATCCGACTTCTTGACCGCCTCGCACGAGAGCACCTTGCACACACGCATATCGCACTTTGCAAAGTCGTCGATGGTCACATTCGGCTCAACGGGCGGGAACACGGGGCCCTTGGGCTTGTTCATCTTCTCAAGCTCCTCAAGAGCCTTGGCCATATCGACACGGGGGAAGAGTGTCTCGCCCTTGTGGACGGTGACGGTCTCGGGCAGGACACCGAAGATCTCGGCGCTGTCCCAAGTGGTGCAGGCTGCATCGGCGCCTATCTGCTCAAAGGCTTTGGCGCAGCTGTCGGGAATGAACGGAGCCAGCAGCGTAAGGCAGATGCGCAGGGTCTCAAGCAGGTTATACAGAACCGTTGCAAGGCGAGCCTTCTTTGCCTCGTCCTTTGCAAGCACCCATGGTGCGGTCTCGTCGATGTACTTATTTGCACGCTGGATGACCTTGAAGATCTCATCGAGCGCAAGGTGGAGCTGGAACTTGTCCATCTGGAAAGCGTACTTTTCACGCAGCGCCTTTGCCATGGAAACAAGCTCATCGTCGAGAGCATCGTACTCACGCTCACAAGGCAGCGTGCCGCCGAAGTACTTCACCGCCATTGCGGTGGTGCGGGAGACGAGGTTGCCCAGGTCGTTTGCAAGATCGGTATTGATGGTGCTGATGAGCAGCTCATTTGAGAAGTTGCCGTCCGAGCCGAACGGGAAGGTGCGCAGCAGGAAGAAGCGCAGAGCGTCCACGCCGAACATATCGGCAAGCATATAGGGGTCTACGACATTGCCCTTGGACTTCGACATTTTGCCGCCGTCGATGACGAGCCAGCCGTGGCCGTAGACCTTCTTGGGCAGGGGCATACCCATGCTCATGAGCATTGCCGGCCAGATTATCGAGTGGAAGCGGACTATCTCCTTGCCGACGATGTGGACATCGGCGGGCCAGTACTTATCGTAATCGTCGTACTTATCGTTCATGAAGCCCATGGCGGTGCAGTAGTTGAACAGCGCATCGACCCAGACATACACGACATGACCCGGGTCAAAATCGACGGGGATGCCCCAGTTGAAGCTGGTGCGGGACACGCACAGATCCTCAAGGCCGGGCTTTATGAAGTTGTTTATCATCTCGTTGACACGGGAGGCGGGCTCGAGAAATTCGCCGCTTTCCAGCAGCTCCTGCACGGGCTTTGCGTACTTGGAAAGGCGGAAGAAATATGCCTCCTCCTCGGCGTAGTGGACCTCTCTGCCGCAGTCGGGGCACTTGCCGTCGACAAGCTGGCTTTCCGTCCAGAAGCTTTCGCAGGGGGTGCAGTACATACCCTTGTATGCGCCCTTGTAGATATCGCCGTTGTCGTACATCTTCTTGAAGATGCGCTGTACGGCCTTGACATGGTAATCGTCGGTGGTGCGGATGAAACGGTCGTTGGAGATGTTCATGAGCTTCCACAGATCCTTGATGCCGCCCTTGCCGGTGACGATATTGTCAACGAACTCCTGCGGCGTGACACCGGCGGCCTTGGCCTTTTCCTCTATCTTCTGACCGTGCTCATCGGTGCCCGTGAGAAACATGACATCGTAGCCGCACATGCGCTTGTATCTTGCGATGGTGTCGGTTGCGACAGTGCAGTAGGTGTGACCGATATGCAGCTTATCGGAGGGGTAGTAGATAGGTGTTGTGATGTAGAATGTTCCCTTTTCCATTTTCGTTCTCCTGTCTTATATTCTCAAGGGGCAGCAGAGCCCGAAGGGCTTGCGGACACCGTTGGGGTCTTGGTTTGCTTCGGCGTTGCCGAGGGTGAGGGCGACGGCCATTTTATATCCTCGGGATGGTAGTTATAAACGCTGACATCCTCTTTGGTGCGGCTTAAAAGCTTGCCGTCCTTATCGTAAACATTGCGGTAGGTGATGGCCTTGGTGCCGACCGCAACGGAAGGGTATTTGCTGCTGTAAACGGTGGAGACGGAGTTTGTCATCTCGACATAGCTGCCGTCGACATCCGTGCCCCAGATCTCAATGGTCAGCTCACGGTTTTCGGTCTTGGCGACTATCTTTATCGGGTAGTCACGGTTGTTTTTGAACCGAAACTCCGGGCCGCCCCAGCTCACGGTCGCATCCATGCCCCAGGGGACATAGCCGACGGCGAACATGTGGCAGTCACGCTGCGTTATCTCGAGATTTGCAAACAGCGCCGCACAGTAGAGCGTGGACGAGGTCTGGCAGATACCGCCGCCGACCTCCTGCACGACCTTGCCGCCTGCGTATGCGCCTGCGACCTTGAAGCCGGCTTTGGCGGTGCGCTTGCCGACGACGGCGTTGTAGTCGAACACCTCGCCGGGGTTCAGCACCACGCCGTTTATCTTCGCCGCCGACAGCTCGACATTTGTCGCCCTGCCCGCTGCGCTTGAGCGGTAAACGGTGGTCTGAGCGCCCAATTTATCACGGAAGAGCATCTTGTTAAGCTCCTCGGACGAGTGCTTGGGCTTTGTGACCGTGAGCGGCACGGTGACGGTATCGCCCGGTGCGGCATCGTTCCAAAGCTTCTGCGCCTGCTCGACATCAAAGTCGATGCCCACGGCGCTTTCGGTCGCCTTTTGGGTCTCGGCATCGTACTTCGGCTCGACCATCTCGGCGTAAATTTCATCGTGTATCTTATTAAAATCGACGCTTTCGGCGTCATCGACCTTGGCGGTGTAATCGACCTTGTAGGTCTTGTCGTCAAAGGCCTTGACGATGAGAGAGCACAGCGTATCGGCATCGACCCTGACGCTCTCGCCGCCCTTTATAAGCTCAAGCTTGGCGTTTTCCGTGTCAACACGGTAGCCCTGCTTCAGAAACTCGTCATATTCCTTGAGTGCGGCATCGACCTTCGCCCGAACGCCCTCGGCATTTGCCGTGGCGAGCACATCGGCCGAGCCGACCTTGCCCGTTATACATTTAAAATACGCCTTGAGGTCGTTTATCAGATTGCCGCTGTGACCGTAGGCGTAAGCGGCCTCGGCGGCCTCACGGCTCGTGAGCTTGAGCCCGGCCTCCTCGGAGTTGACGGTTATCTTGAAGTCGCCCGGGAGCGTGACGCTCACCTCGCTGTCGCTCTGCGCTTCCCAGCCTGCGTCGCTGAGCGCTTTTTCGGCCTTGTCGACCGTCATGCCGCCGACCTCGACGCCGTTCAGCACCATGTTCGGGTGGATAACGGAGGTCTTGCCGACGACGACTGCGCCGACGAGTGCAAGCGCTGCGACTAAAACGAGCACCAGAACGACCGCCAGGACGGCGTTTTTCCTGCGCTTTTTGGGTCTGTTTTTTCTGTGGAGGTTTTCCTCTTTCTTTCTTCTTGCCATCTGCTTATCCTCTCGTCAGCGACCGGCCTTTTTCCTGTAAAACGCCTCGAAGCGCTCGATATCGCCCTCGGGAAGCTCCTGCTTCTCGGCGGCATCGAATGCCTCTCTCATCCACGGATTTATCTCGACCTTGGCGCCGGTCTGCGCCTCGATGACCGCATTGATGAGCGAGTTTGAAACGAGCATGCCCGCCGGAGTCAGGCTCCAGCGATCCTCGGTCTTTTTTGCCCAGCCCTGCTGCGCAAATTCCTCGAGCTTGCGCTCAAGCGGCGACCAATCGCTGAGATACACCCGATGGTACTCGGCCTCGGAGATGCCGTGGGTCGTGCGCAGGCCGAGCATGATATACTCGGCGGCACGCTGCACGGGGACTATCTCCTCGTACTCGTCGATTATCATCGAGTCGCCGTTGACGGCGGAAATGTACTTATCAAGATTGCGCACATAGCTGTACCTGAGATTGCCCACGCACGAGTGTGCGCCCGGGCCGAAGCCCATGTAATCGTCAAGCTGCCAGTATTTAAGATTATGCCGTGACTCGTAGCCGGGTACGGCAAAGTTCGATATCTCGTACTGCTTGTAGCCGTAGTGCGACAGTGCCTCGACGGTGTACAGGTACATGTTCGCCTGCTCGTCATCGTCCGGCAAAAGCGGCGAGTTCAGATAGCTGTGGTACATGGGCGTGCCCTCCTCCAGCTTGAGCCCGTAGCAGGACAAATGCTCGGGGTGCAGCTCGATGCAGGCCTGAAGCGTTTCCGCCCAGTCGCCCTTGGTCTGGCTCGGCAGACCGTAGATGAGGTCGAGGCTCACATTTTCAAAGCCGGCCCGGCGTGCGTTTTCCACCGCCATCTGCGCCTGCTTGAAATTGTGTCTGCGGCCTATCATTTTCAAAATGTCGTTATTGGCCGACTGCACGCCGATAGACAGCCTGTCCACGCCCTCACGGCGCAGGAGCTTGAGGTCGTCAAGCCGCACCGTGTCGGGATTGACCTCCATTGTTATCTCCGAATCGAGCCGGACATTGCCTATACGCTTCAGCTCATCGAGTATCTCGACGATGCGCTGTGCGCCGTAGCAGCTCGGCGTGCCGCCGCCTATATAAATGCTGTCGACCTCATAGGCGGAGATGTTGCCTGCCGATTCGCTGATGTGGCTTAAAAGCGCCGACTGATAATCGGGCATGCGCTGCTTGCCGCCGGGGACGGAGTAAAAGTCGCAGTAGCCGCATTTCGACACGCAGAACGGTATGTGAATGTAAATTCCAAGTCGTTTTCTCATCGCAACTCCTATGAGGTTTTTTCAATAGATATACTCTTTTGCTGTTTTCTTTTTCCGTCCTTCTGACGGAGATAATTTTCGTCCGGACAAGGTGAAGGCCGACGGGAATACCTGCGTGTATTTCCTATGGCTTTAACGCAGTATGGGCGGAAATCGGCCCGTCAATTAAAACAGTCCAGTAACTAGCTCCGCATAAGTAGTGGGATCTTCAATTTCCACACCGGCAATAAGCTCGGCCTGTGCGTAGAGGATCTTGCTCAGGGCTGCGGCCTTGTCCTTGTCGCCTGCGTCATATGCTTCCTTAATTGCCTTGAACGCACGGTGCTCGCCGTTTAATTCAAGCACACGCTCGGCTCTGAGATTGCGCATTGCCTCGCTCGGGCCGTTGCGGAAATACTTCTCCATCTCGAGCGTCAGTCCGCCCTGCGTGGTAAGGCAGCAGGAAGAGGACACGAGCTTGCTCGACAGCGTGACCTTCTTGAGGTTTTCGTCGCCGATGCTCTCGACCATGAAGTCGAAAAGCTCCTTATTCTGCACGGTCTGCTCCTCGGCAGCCTTCTTTTCCTCCTCGGTCTGGAAGCCGAGATCGTCGGTGATGATATTGGTAAAGGGCTTGCCCTCGTACATACGAAGCTGCTGCAAAACGGTCTCGTCAATGGGGTGCGTGAGGTAGAGTATCTCATAGCCTCTTGAGCGCACATCCTCGCACTGGGGCAGGCTCATTGCGTGCTTGACGGTGTCGGCGGTGCAGTAGTAAATGGCCTTCTGGCTCTCAGGCATATTGTCGTGATACTCCTTGAGCGTCTGCTGGCTCTCCTCGGAGGTGTAGAATATCAGAAGATCCTTGAGGAAGTCGGTGTATCTGCCGTATTCGTCGCACACGCCGCACTTGATGTGGATGCCGAAGTTCTTCCAGAACTGCTCGTACTTGGGACGGTCGTCCTTCATCATCTTCTCAAGCTCGCCCTTTATCTTCTTTTCAAGGTTCTGACCGATGACCTTGAGCTGGCGGTTGTGCTGAAGTATCTCACGGGAGATATTCAGGCTCAGGTCGGGGGAATCGACAACGCCGCGCACAAAGTCGAAGTAATCGTGCACTAACTTGTCGCAGTTTTCCTGAATAAGCACGCCGTTGCAGTAGAGCTTGATGCCCTTCTTGGTGGCGCCGCTCATCTCATTGTCGATATCCTTGCCCGGGATAAAGAGCATCGCCTTGTAGGACACATTGCCCTCGGCATTCACACGCAAAACGACTGCGGGGTCGTTCTGGTCACGGCTTGTCTCCTTATACCACTCGGCGCATTCCTCGTCGGTGACATCGGCCTTGCTGCGCTGCCAGATGGGCACCATGGAGTTAACGGTCTCGGGCTTTGTGACATTGACCTTCTGCATGACGGGGTTGCCGTCCTTGTCGGTCTCGCCGGTGGGCTGCTCCTCCTGACGGGTAATGTCCATGACTATCGGCCAGCGGACATAGTCGGAGTATTTCTTGACCAGCGCCTTGAGCTTCCAAATCTCCAAGTACGAGCCGTAGATCTCCTCGTCGGTGTCCTCCTTGACATGCATGATGACATCCGTGCCGACGGCGTACTTGTCGCAGTCGGTGACGGTGTAGCCGTCAGCGCCGGTGCTCTCCCACTGAACGCCGGTCTCCTCGCCGTACTTGCGGCTTATAACGGTGACCTTGTCGGCGATCATGAACGCCGAGTAGAAGCCCACGCCGAACTGACCGATGATGGAAAGATCCTCGCTCTCGGCCTGGTCTGCGTCCATCTCGCCCTTGAACTTGTACGAGCCGGACTTTGCGATAACGCCGAGGTTGGCCTCCGCTTCGGCCTTGGTCATGCCGATGCCGTTGTCGGACACGGTGATGAGGCGCTTGTCCTTATCGACGGTGATGCGGATGCGGTAATCGGCTCTGTCAAGGCCGACCTTATCGTCGGTCAGCGACAGGTAGCACAGCTTGTCGATTGCGTCGGATGCGTTGGAGATGATCTCACGCAGGAATATCTCCTTGTTGGTGTAAATTGAGTTGATCATCAGGTCGAGCAGTCTCTTGCTCTCGGCCTTGAATTGTTTCTTTGCCATATGTTAACCCTCCAAATAAAATACAAACACTATTAGAATTTATATTATAACACATTATAATAAAAATTCAACTGATTGAAAGGCTTGACGAAGATGTTATAATATAATGTTGTGAAAAAGTATTATATTTTGGAGGTAATAACCTTGACTAAGATAGACATTTTCTCCGGATTTTTAGGTGCCGGCAAGACCACGCTCATCCGCAAGCTCATTGCAGAGGGCTACAAAAACGAAAAGCTCGTCCTCATCGAGAACGAATTCGGCGAGATTGCCGTTGACGGCGGCTTCCTCAAGGACGCAGGCGTTGAGATAACCGAAATGAACTCCGGCTGCATCTGCTGCACCCTCGTCGGTGACTTCACGAAGGCGCTTAAAAAGGTCATTGAGGAGCATCACCCCGACCGCATCCTCATCGAGCCGTCGGGTGTCGGCAAGCTCAGCGATGTCGCAAAGGCAGTCGCAGGCGTCGAGGGCGCCGAGATAGGCGCAAAGGTCACCGTTGTCGATGCCGGCAAGTGCCGCATGTATATCCGCAACTTCGGCGAATTTTTCAACGACCAGGTGCAGCACGCCGATGTCATCGTCCTCAGCCGCACGGATTCCGCCTCCGACGGTAAGGTCGTCACCGCAAGCGCCATGCTCTCGCAGTTAAACCCCAACGCCACCGTCATCACCACCCCGTGGTCGGAATTAAGCGGCGAGCAGATAGTGCAGGTCATGGAGCGCATCGACTCCCTGTCGAGCACCATGCAGGAGATGACGCATTTCCACGAGCATGACCACGACCACGAGCATGAGCACGAGCACGAGCATGAGCATGACCACGACCACGAGCATGAGCATCACCATGACCACGACCACGACCACGGCGACCACTGCTCCTGCGGCTGCGGTCACGACCACGACCACGACCACGCAGGTCACCACCATGCCGACGAGGTGTTCACCTCCTGGGGCGTTGAGACGCCGAAGAAGTTCAGTGAAGAGGAAATCCGTGAAAAGCTCAGCGAGCTTGACGATTGCAGGCACTACGGCACCATCCTTCGTGCCAAGGGCTTTGTCGATTCCCCCGACGGCGAGTGGGTGTACTTTGACTATGTTCCGGGCGAGGTCGACATTCGCCGCGGCGGCGCTGCCGTCACCGGCAGGATCTGCGTCATCGGTTCAAAGATAAACGAGCAGGCTATCAAGGAGCTGTTTAACATTGAGTGAAATTAAAGAGGTACCCGTATTCCTGTTTACGGGCTTTCTGGAAAGCGGCAAGACGAAGTTTATTCAGGAGACGCTGGAGGACAAGCGCTTTAACTCCGGCGAGCGCACGCTGCTGATCGTCTGCGAGGAGGGCGAGGAGGAGTACGCCCCCGACCAGTTTTCCGGCAAAAATGTGTTCATAAAGGTCGTCGAGGAGCCCGAGGAGCTTAATCGCCCCAACCTGCGCAAGTGGCTTGAGGAGACAAACAGCGAGCGTGTCGTTATCGAGTATAACGGCATGTGGATGCTCGACGATCTGTATCAGGCGCTGCCGGAAATGTGGATGGTGTATCAGGAGTTTCTGTTCGCCGACGCCCGCACCTTTGTAAGCTACAACGCCAACATGCGCAACCTCGTGTACGACAAGCTCAAAAGCGCCGAGCTCGTGGTGTTCAACCGCTACGACGACTCCATCGACCGCATGACCCTGCACAAGATAGTCCGCGGCGCATCACGCAGAAGCGATATTGCCTACGAGTACGCCGACGGCAATGTGCAGTACGACGATATCGAAGACCCCCTGCCGTTCGATGTGAACGCACCCATCATCGAGATAGGCGATGACGACTACGCCATCTGGTACCGTGACCTTTCCGAGGAGCCGCAGAAGTACGAGAACAAGACCGTGCGCTTCAAGTGCCGCTACCTCAAGCGCAAAAAGGTGCCCGCAGGCAGCTTCATCGTAGGCCGCCATGTCATGACCTGCTGCGCCGAGGATATCCAGTTTGCCGGTCTCATCTGCAAGTGGGACGGCTGGGAGAGCATCACCGGCGACTCGTGGCATATCCTCACGGCGAGGATAAATCACAAGTTCAGCCGTGCCTACGGCAAAAAGGGTCCGGTGCTGACCTATATCTCAGACGAGCCGTGCGAAGTGCCGGAGAATCCCGTGGCAAGCTTCTGAACGCCGAAAACGGCGAAAAATCGACCGAAAACGACAAAATCACGCAAGCAATTACAATGTTTGCGTGATTTTTTCATATCATAGTAGACATTTCCACAATATTCGTTTATAATTTAGACATAATTCAGCAAAGCATTAGCGGCTTTGTTTGTTGGAGGACAATATGAAATACTGTACACACTGCGGAGCAGAAATGCTCGACGACGCCGTTGTCTGCGTAAAGTGCGGCTGTGCCGTTGATGAACCGGCAAAAGCAACGGACAACGACGGCACCATGAAGCTTCTCGTCAAGATCTTCATGATCCTCGGCTGCATCGCGATCGGCTGGACGCTCATCCCGCTGGCATGGTGCATCCCCATGACCGTCATCACCTTCAGAAAGCTTGATGCCGGCGAAAAGTTCAGCACCGGCTTTAAGGTCTGCACTCTCATCTTTGTAAGCCTGGTAGCGGGCATCATCATGCTCTGCTCGGACGATATGTAAAGGAGAATGATCTATGAAGACTTGCACAAAATGCGGCACTCAGATGGCCGACGAAGCCGTTGCCTGCCCTAACTGCGGCTGCGGCGCTGCCCCTGCGGTTCAGCTTAGCACCAACAGAAGCCTGCTCAAGTACATTCTGCTGGGCATCATCACCCTCGGAATTTACGACATCGTCGTGATGAGCAAGGTCAGCACCGACATCAACCTCATCGCAACCAAGTACGACGGCAAAAAGACCATGCACTTCTGCCTGGTGTTCTTCCTGTTCTCTTGGCTCACCCTCGGCATCGTGCCCCTCGTCTGGCACCACAAAATGTCCGCCCGTGTCGGCACCGAGCTTGCTCGCCGCGGTATCGACTACAGCTTCGGCGCAAGCACCTTCTGGCTGTGGGGCATCCTCGGCTCGATGATCGTCGTCGGCCCGTTTATCTACACCTACAAGCTGCTCAAGAGCATGAACCTGCTCGCAGCCGACTACAACGCAAAGGGCTGAAGCTTGCCGAAAGCGTCGATTACTTGACCAAAAGTAAAAACACGCGGATCGAAAGATCCGCGTGTTTTTTCTATTCCTTCGCAGTCTCGCTTATTATCGCAGAGCCGATGATGAGCACTGCGCCGACTATGCCGAGCGGGGTGAGGCTCTCGTGCAGGACGGCAGCCGACAAAAGCAGCGCAAACACGGGGTCTATATAACTCAAGACCGCAACGGTCTGCGCCCTGAGCCGCTGCATGCTGCCGAAATACAAAGCGTAGGTGATACCCGTGTGAACGATGCCGACAAGCAGCACCGTGCCGACACCGGCAGCGCTCATCGAAAGGTCGGGCACGCCCTCGGTCAGCAGCACATACGGTATCATCACAAGCGCCGCACCGGCAAGCTGGATGATGGTCTTTGCGTAAATGTCCCCGACGACGATCTTTTTGTTTAGGATGATGACCGTTGCATAAAAGGCCGCCGCACCGAGGCCGAAAAGTATACCCCGAATGTCCTGCACCTGTCCGGCGCCGCCGCTGAGCACGCCCGAAACAAACAGCATACCGACGATTGCGGCAAAAGCGCAGGCAAGCCGCTTTGCGCCGAGCCTTTCACGGAACACTATCGGCGAAAGCAGTATGACTATGGTCGGCTGCATGTAGTAGCACATGGTCGCCGCCGCAACGGTGGTGTAATTATACGCCTCAAAAAGCAGCATCCAGTTAAGCCCCATGACAGCGCCCGTTAAGACGAGCCAAAGCGTGGCTTTGCGCTCGGGCAGCTTCAGCTTGCCGCCCCGCACAAGCACGAAAACGAGCAAAAACACGCTGCCGAGCACACCTCGGCACAGCGCCAGCATCGCCGACGACAGCGGCACATATCTTCGCACCACCCCGAGCGTTCCGAATATCAGCATCGAGCCGATGAGCGCAATATATGATTTGAAATTATGCTTGTTCATGTGATTTCTCCAATCAATATGGAGGTAATTTTACAACTGCGCTTTTCGTCTGTCAAGAAGCGATGTGTTTCGACATTTCTCGACAGCTTGTCGGTTTTTAAAGTTTTTTAATTAAATTAATCGAAAAATCTAAAACATTTGTAATGTTCATCGAAATTCGCCGTCATTATGAGTGAGCCGGTTGAAGGGGAGCCGGTTCGGTTGCCGAATTTAATTGAACGGAGACTTTTTAATGACCACCTCCCGCAAGACCCGCACCCTTCGGGTACTAAGCGTATTCCTCGCAGCAGTTATTTTGCTTTGTGCGGCGCTGTCGCCGCAGGCAAACGCAGCCTCAAGCGCAAGCAATTACGAAAACGCCGTCCTGTTCTGGACGAATGTCGAAAGAAGCAGGCACGGCCTTTCGAAGCTCAAGACCACCGACGCTCTCTGCGATGCGTCCGGCGTGCGTGCAAAGGAGCTTTACAAAAAATTCAGCCACACAAGACCGAGCGGCAAAAAGTGGACTACCGCACTCAGTGCCGAGAGTGTTAAGTACCGCTCCGCCGCAGAAAACATAGCCCGGGGCTACACCAGTCCCTGCTCCGTCGTCAAGGCCTGGATGGAGTCCAGCGGACACAGGAGCGCAATTTTAAACAGCAAATACTCCTACCTCGGCGTCGGCCTGTACTACACCCAGTCGGGCAAGAAGTATCACTGGGATCAGCTTTTCACCGGCGGCGTGAGCTACTCGAACGCATACGGCACCTACAATGTTTCTCCCAAGGGCCTGAGCGTCAACAAGTCGAGCATTAAGCTGTCCAAGGGCGGCACGACCACCATAACCGGCACGCCGTCACCGGTCTACGCCACCGCCGTTGTCACCTGCAAAAGCTCTGACACGAGCGTCGTGAAGGTCACCGGCACGGAGGTCAATGTCATCACGATAAAGGGCGTTAAGGCCGGCACGGCAAAGCTCACCGTCAAGTGCGGCTCATACAGCAAAACAGTCAGTGTAACCGTCAGATAAGGCTTCTTTTCGGCTCCACACGGCCGAAGCAGTTCCTTATTCGATTTAGCCTGCCGCAGCATGCGGCCTTCGGCGCAGGGCTCTCCTCCCGCTCCGCCGGAGATATTCACTTTAGCCAAGGCAAAGGGCGGCCGACCCACATCGGCAGCGGCGCAAGCCCATCGCCCTTTGCCTCACCAAAATCACCTACATATTCCTTTCTCCACCCCCCAACAGCACCCGATGCTTCCCCCCGAGGCATCGGGTGCACATTTTTATTCTAACATTCTTACCTGCATTTTTTTAATTTCCCTATTGAAAAAGCGTGCATTGTGTGGTAGAATACTTTCACATCAGTTAGCCGTAGCTAACCGCAATAGGCCGCACGAGCTGCCGTCGGGCGGCTTTTAATAAGCCCGTGAGTTAGCGGTTGCTAACCCGAGGAAGGAGACCCGCAATGTCCGAAGAAATGATAATCAACCACTGCTCGCCGACGCTTGCGGGCATAAAGACCGGCGCACTGTTTAACTGCGCCTACCCCTCCGAGCGGGAGATGCGCTCAGCGGTGCGCTCATGGAACAAAACGCTCTCGCCGAAGGGGCTGCGTGTTCTGCCGCTGCGGTACAACGGGCGCACGGCGCTCATTTATATATACCGCCCCGCAATGCTCTCTATAGACCTCAAAAACGAGACGGCACGCAGGCTTCTGGTGGAGTGCGGCTATGCGTCGGAAACGCCGGAGGGCTGCATCGTGCAGCTGATGCGCCGCTTCGCCGAGTGCGACGAGTTTCCGCACGAGATCGGGCTGTTTTTAGGCTACCCGCCCGAGGATGTCTGCGGCTTCATTGCCAACAAGGCCGGCGGCTGCAAATGCGTCGGCTACTGGAAGGTGTACGGCGACGAGGAGAAGGCGAAAAAGACCTTCGCCATGTTTGAAAAGTGCACCCGCTGCTACTGTCGGCAGCACGCAAAAGGAACGGGTATTGAACGGCTGGCTGTAGCCGGTTGATATATAAAAATTTTAAAGTTAAAAATCTAAAGAAAGGTTAAGTTGACGGGAGGCGAACACTATCGTCTGTCGGTGCGCCCGTTCGGTACTTTTCGGTTTTTTAGGGAAAGCCGAAATTTCTTGAAACCTCACTGACAGATGCCTTGCAGTTTTGAGGGAGCAGATTTTCGTTCAGGCAAAGATAAAGCCCGACGGCCATAATGGATATATATGGGCTAGGGATTTAGCGAAGCATGGGCGGAAAGCTGCCCATCAAAACCGATAGGCGTTTGGCTCACGGCAACGAAAAAAATCATGAGTAAAATAGCAGTTGTATATTGGAGCGGCACGGGTAATACCGAGGCAATGGCCTCCGCAGTCGCACGGGCTGCGAAGGCCGCCGGCGCAGATGTCGAGCTGCTGACCGCCGCAGAGTTTGACGCAGGCACGGTCGGGCAGTACGACGCCATCGCCTTTGGCTGCCCCGCAATGGGTGAGGAGGCCCTCGAGGAAGAGGTCTTTGCACCCATGTTCGAGAGCGTCAAGGGCGCACTCGGCGGCAAGAAGATCGCACTATTCGGCTCCTACGGCTGGGGCGATCGTGAGTGGATGCAAAAGTGGGAGGAGCAGTGCGCAGAGTGCGGCGCCACCCTCGCCTGCGACAGCGTCACCTGCATGGCAGAGCCCGACGCCGACGCACTCGAGAGCTGCGCCCGGCTCGGCAGCGCCCTCGCTCAGTAATACAGAATTTTGCATTTAAAGCTAATGCCCGCCGATTTAGGCGGGCATTGTCTTATTTGCTCCGTTCTAACAGCTCGTCAAACGCATTGAGGTCGAGCTTGTAAAATTTCATGCGGTTTTTCGTGACCGTTTGCAGAAGCTCCACCGCCTCGACCTTGCCGAGCTTTTTTTGCAGCGTGTTCCGGCTCACGCCGAACAGCCGCAGCAGCTCCTCCGTGCCGATGCCGTTTTCCGAAAACAGCGCCGCCTGTATGAGGTAATCGTAAAGCTGCGCCATCTTTGCATCGGCGGCATCGGGCAAAAGCTCGCTCCGGCTGCGATAATACGCAAGCTTTTCGCTGCGCTTTTGAAGCGCCTCGCCGAGCTGCGTGACCGCCGTCTCGACGATGCCGAGAAACATTTCGACAAAGGGCGTTATATCGCCCCTGCTTTTCGGGTCGTTGCAAATGCTGAACGCCTTGTAGTAATCGGAAATGTTCTGCTTTACGGTGTACGAAAGCCGGAAGCTGACCAGTGGGCAGAGCTCCCTGCCGAGCAGATAGCTGCTGATAAAGCGGTTGAGCCTGCCGTTTCCGTCATAAAACGGGTGGATGTAACCGATAAAATAGTGAAACGCCGCCGCACGGTACAAAAGCTCCACGCTCTCGTTATTGAGAAACGCCAGCGCCCTTTCCATTGCGGTTATTATGCTGCTTTCGGGATAGAGCCCACGGTGCAGCTCCTTTTGCGTCTGCGAGCTCACGCTCACCGAGCCTTTTCTGAAAATTTCGCCGTCGGGTACATTGTCGGGGTCATCGGTCTCGACCTCACGCAGAACGAGCTCGTCATATACCGCACGGATGTCGGCGCAGGTCTTAAACTCAAGCGTCTTGCCCTTCCGGAGCATGAGGTACTTTTGAACAAGCCCGTAAAAGCGTGTCGACTTGCCGCCGCCCTCGAGCAAGCTGTCTATCTCGCGCCGGGTACTGTGCACACCCTCGATATTGTTCGTCAGCACTATCTCGTCAATAAGGCATCTCGTCGTAAACTGCTCAAGCGCCACCCCGGGCAAGTCACAGCAAAACCAATTGACTATGTTGGCAGCCTTATATATCGCCAGCATTTTTGCGATAATTTCCGGCGTCTGCACGAAAAATGCGTCAAACTCGCCGATCTTAAAATCGACATGGACGGCGTATTTGCTGCCGAAGTTCTCGGCATAAATTTTGTCGTAGTTTTTGCTGTCGGAATAAAACAGCTTGTTCAGCGGCACATACGGCATGGTCGCCCCTCCTTTGCAAAAATCGTAATTTTTGAGCAAGTGCGCCCAAATTCAGGCGTGTAATTCTCAAAAATGCGCCGTTTTTGAGAATTACAATTCAGTTTACCATGCCAATTACGCAAAATCAAGGGATTTCTGCGCATAAAAAAACTCCGAACCAAGCGGTTCGGAGTTTTTATGTTCGTAATTAAAATTACTTGATCTCGACCTTTGCGCCGACAGCCTCGAGCTGTGCCTTGAGAGCCTCTGCGTCTTCCTTGGAGATGCCTTCCTTGATCTTTGCAGGAACTGCCTCGACCATTGCCTTTGCCTCTGCAAGGCCCAGGCCGGTGATGCCGCGGACTTCCTTGATGACCTTGATCTTCTCTGAACCGAACTCGGTCATGACAACATCAAACTCGGTCTTCTCTGCTGCTGCCTCTGCTGCGCCTGCTGCGGGGGCTGCTGCTGCTGCTACTGCGGAAACGCCGAAGGTTTCGCAAATACCGTCAACGAGCTCCTTAAGCTCGAGAACGGAGAGAGCCTTGATCTCTTCGATCATAGCGGTGATTTTTTCGCTCATTTTAAATTTCCTCCAATAAAAATCAATTGTGTGCAGCGATCATTCTGCTGCTTCTGCGGGTGCGGCTGCGCCGCCGTTTTTCTCGATGACCTCTGCAAGTGCTACTGCAAGGCCGCCCATGATCGCATTCAGGGAGCCTGCCAGCTTGGAGTACAGATCGTTCTTGCTGGTGAGGGTCGAAAGCTCTGCGATCTCCTGCTCATTCAGGATCTTGCCCTCCATGAAGGCTGCCTTGATGTTGAACTTTTCACCAAGCTTCTTGGAGTAATCGCTGATGATGCGGAAGGGAGCGATGGGGTCATTGCTGCTGGTTGCCAGAGAAGTGCTTCCGTTGAGGACATGGTCCAGCTCGTTCATTCCGAGCTTATCGAGAGCAATTCTGGTAAGGGTGTTCTTGACGACGGTGTATTCGACCTCGTCCTTGCGCATCTCGGTACGAAGTGCGGTATCCTCTGCCACGGTAATACCCTGGTAGTCAACGATGATACCTGCGCTTGCGTTGCTGATACGCTCGGCGAGAGCCTCTACGATCGCCTGCTTTTCGCTGAGAACTTTTGCGTTCGGCATGTGTGTTTTTCACCTCCACACTAATGTTCACGCTCATAAGAAAAACCCCTGCATCCTAAGACGCAGAGGCAGTAAGCAATCAATGATATTGATGCTATCCTCGGCAGGAATTACACTGAAAGCGACCTGCTGTCTTTGGAGCGCTCGAACAGAATATCAAGTTTTGCCTTGTTTGTCAAGGGTTTTTTGCAAATTTCACCGTCCGAAGGCGATAATTTTGTTATAAAGCGTGTCGGACGAGGCAATGGCGGTCATGACGACGGTCTGAAGCGCCAGCATGATGAGAGTCTCGGCGCTGCGTGCAGCGATGAGCGGCACGAGCTCCGGGCCGAAGACAAAATGTATCATGAGGCTGTTGGCAGCCAGCGTCACGGCGAGACTGTTTGTCAGCGAAGCTAAAAAGCAGCGCTTGAGGTTCGGGCGGGACTTATAAAGGAACAGGCCGTAGATAACGCCCGTCATGGCGGCGGTTACGGTGAAGCCCGGAAAATACGCCCCCGTGGGGAACAGCAGTGCGCCCACTAAGTCGGCCAGCGCAGCGCACACACCGGCCCACACCGGCCCGTAGAGCATGGCGCACACGGCGGTGGCGGCAAAGCCGAGCCCAACCTTTGCGATGAGCACATTAAACGCCAGCAGCCTCGAAAAAATGACATCGAACGCAACGAGCATTGCGACTATAACTATCTTCTTTGTGTTTTTGTTCATCCGGTCTCCTAAGTAAAAAGAAATTTTTATCAGCTTTTCAATACGCATTTAGGCTTTTAGTAATCGTTTTTGCGTCAGCCCGACCGATAAGTGTGCGCTAAAGTTTAGTCTGTCCATCAACCTATTGGTGCTCTGCAACCCGCACGCACCGATATGGTCACCGCAGGTGAATAGAATGTCGGTACCGACTCTGTGCCGGTTTCCAAAGGGCAGCTAAGCTCTTTGGTCGCGTTTCTTTTGTAACTTTTCTTTGGCGACACAAAGAAAAGTTTATAGCTTGCTTCTCGCTGCTTTCATGGCTCGTCCGCATCACATTGTCACGGCCGGTGCCGTGGTGTATTTCCTAGCGCTCCAACGCAGCATGCGGCGGTCATAACCGCTTAATCACATTGTCACGGCCAGTGCATACGCATTAAAGCTCATATGGAAGAAGATGCTCGTCCAGATGCTGCCGGACTTTTCATAGACCCAGCACAGGACGAACGAGGCGGGGATGTAGGAAATGGCGTAGAGCAGGTAGCTCACATCCTGCGCCGCAAAGGCGTACTGCCAGACATGGTAGACGGAAAACAGTACAATGCTCAGCACATAGGCGACATAGCGGTTCTTGCGGTAAAAGGCACAGAAGAAGCCGCCTCGGAAAATGCACTCCTCGACGATGGGTGCAAGGATAACGGTCATGACGATGATGATATTGCGCTCCTCATTGAGCATATCGTTCACGGCGGCGTCATTGGGGTTGCCGTCCGAGATGCCGAGCCAAGTCATCACGAGCCCCACGAAGAATGCGAGCACAAAGTATATCGCCCAGCCGAACAGGAAAGTGACAAAATTGCCCCACAGCCTGTCGACGAGCGGGTCAAACTGTGTGCGCAGGAATTTACCTAAAAACACGAATGTCAAAACGGCGCTCGTGAGGTAATAAATAAGATTCAGCTGCGCACTGCTGAGCACATGCGGCCAGCGTATCATAAAAAGGCTTATCAGCACGGGGAACAGCAGCACATGCAGCGCAAACATTATCATTGCGCCCCAAAACTCGCTCTTTTTCATGTTCATGTACCAGCGCATATCATCCCCTCGCCTTCTGCTGAAGCTCGCTCAGAATGTTGAGCGCCTCGAGCGGCGTGACGGAGTTTATATCCAACGCACGCAATCGCTTTGCGACCTCATCGCTGCCGACATCGGCAAGGCTGATCTGGTCGGTCCCGACCTTTTTCTCAACGGCAAGCTCCGACTTGCCCGATTCGAGCTCATTAAGATAGGTCTTTGCCTTGGCGATGACATTGTCCGGCACGCCGGCAAGCTTTGCGACCTCGATGCCGTAGCTGTCGTCGGCAGAGCCGGGGACTATCTTGCGCAGGAACACGAGCGTGCCGCCCTGCTTTTTGGCGCTGATGGAATAGTTATGCACGCCCTCTATCGCACCCTCAAGTGCCGAAAGCTCGTGATAATGCGTTGCAAACATCGTCTTTGCGCCGAGCTTGCGCTTGTCGGCGCAGTATTCGAGCACGGCTCTTGCTATCGCCATGCCGTCATATGTGGAGGTACCACGGCCTATCTCGTCCAAGATGAGCAGGCTTGAGCTCGTTGCATAGCGCAGGATGTTTGCGACCTCGCTCATTTCGAGCATGAAGGTCGATTGACCGGAGGCAAGATCGTCCGATGCGCCGATTCTCGTGAAAACACGGTCGACAACGCCGATAACGGCGCTTTTTGCCGGAACGAACGAGCCTATCTGCGCCATGAGCACGATGAGTGCCGTCTGCCGCATGTAGGTCGATTTACCGGCCATATTGGGGCCGGTTACGATGGCGACACGGTTGGTGTCACCGTTTAAATGCGTGTCGTTCGGGACGAACATGATATCGCTGACCGACTGCTCGACAACGGGGTGTCTGCCCTCGGTGATGATAAGCTCGCCGGAGGCATCGACCTCGGGCATGCAGTAATCATTGCGCACGGCGACCTCGGCAAACGAGCACAGCACATCAAGCTGCGCCACGGCATCGGCGCTGTCCTGCACCTCGCCGACAAAGGCCGCTATCTTACCGCAGACCTCCATGAAAATTTCATACTCAAGCTGCTTTATGCGGTCGGTGGCGTTGAGCAGGGAGTTCTCAAGCTCCTTGAGCTCCTGCGTGAAGTAGCGCTCGTTGGAAACGAGGGTCTGCTTTCTTATATAATCCTCGGGCAGAGTGACCTCGCCTGCGGATTTGGGCACATCGATGTAATAGCCGAACACCTTGTTGTAGCCTATCTTCAGCTTCTTGATGCCGGTGCGCTCCCGCTCCCGTGCCTCAAGCTCGGCAACCGCCTGAGCGCCGTTATCCCGCAGCTCACGAAGCCTGTCGACCTCACGGGAATAGCCCTTGCGCAGGATGCCGCCCTCTCTGATCGAGAACGGGGGATCGTCGCAGATGGCCCAGTCGACACGCATGACTATCTTCTCAAGCTGGTTCATGCCGGCGATCTGCCGCAGAGCGGAGCTTTTGAAGCCCTCCAGCAGCTTGCACAGCTTTGGAAGCGCACGGGCGCACTCCGCCAGCGCAACAAGATCCTTGCCGTTTGCCGTGCCGTAGACAACACGGCCGATGAGCCTTTGCATATCGCCGATGCCCCGCATGGTCTCGATGAGCTCGCCTCGTGTGACATTGTCCTTCACAAGCTCGTCAACGGCGGAAAGGCGTTTTTTTATTGCGACCGGAGACAGCAGCGGCCGCTCTATCCACGAGCGCAGCATTCTGCCGCCCATGGGCGTGCGGGTCTTGTCGAGCACCCACAAAAGCGAGCCTCGCTTTTCTCCCGTACGCTGCGCCTCGGTAAGCTCTAACGAGCGCCTTGTCGCCCAGTCGAGCTCCATGAATTTTTCCTCGGAGAGAAACTCGATGGAGCGGATATGCCCCATGTCGAGCTTCTGCGTTTCGTCAAGATATTTCATCAGCGCACCGGCGGCGCACACGGCAAGGGGTCTGCCCTCCATGTTTATCTCGGTGAGCTTCTGCACATCAAACTGCTTGCGTATCCTAAGCGAGCAGTCACGGAACTCATAGTCCTTGCCGCCCATTTCGAGCATGCTGTGAAGCCGCTTTGCCGCAAACTCGGGGATGCGCTTTGTCTCGGCGGCGGCCTTGTTCATGATGACCTCTCTCGGCTCAAACCTGCCAAGCTCGTTGAGGATATGGTTTACCGCATCGGTCTCATAGCTTGCAACGCAAAATTCGCCCGTGGAGATATCGCAGAAGGCAACGCCGCCCTTACCCTCCTCGGGCTCGTAATACACCGAGCACAGGTAGTTGCTCTTGCCCTCCTCGAGCATGGCGGCATCGGTGACGGTGCCGGGGGTGACGATGCGGATAACGCCGCGCTTAACGAGCCCCTTTGCGGTTGCGGGGTCCTCTATCTGCTCGCAGATGGCGACCTTATAGCCCTTTGCGATGAGCTTGCCGATATACGCCTGCGAGCTATGGTACGGCACGCCGCACATGGGGGTGCGCAGCGTGGGGTCGGACACGGAGCGGTCACGGGTCGTCAGCGCAAGGTCAAGCTCCTTTGATGCGATCTTGGCATCCTCGTCGAACATTTCGTAAAAGTCGCCGAGGCGGAAAAACAGCAGGCAGTCCTTGTGCTGCTCCTTGATTTCATTGTACTGTCTTTTCATCGGTGTGAGCTCAGCCATGGCGCACACCTCCTTATCTTATCTTGCTTTTTTAGCCGCCTTTTCGGCGTTCATGTATGCATGGAAGCGCTCTGGCAGGTAGGTCATGAACTCCTCCCATGTGTTGTATGCGTAGTTGAAGTAGAACACGCCCTCCTTTACATGCTCGGGAAACTCCTTGCGCTCGGCGGGGGTGAGCTTATGGTCGGCGGCATAGACCCAGTAGGCAAGGCGGGTCTTTTCGATGCCGCACTCCACGCAGTCGCACCATCTGAGGGTATAGTGCTTTGCATCGGGGGCGTTGGACACACGGAAGATGATGCCGCCCTCGTAGAACGAGATGTTTGCGTAGCCGAAGGTGTTTTCGGAAATGAGCCTTATGCCGAACATCCAGATGAACATGACGATGCCGACGATGAGCCCTGCTCCGATGAGCGTTTTGTTGCCGTTTATGAGGCTTATAATGAGCGTTATTATCGCCGCAAGCTCCATGACCATGGCGAAAACGAACATCGCCTTTATAAAGCCCGAGCCGAAGCGCAGCGACTGCGTCACCTGATATCTTTTAAGCTTTTTGTTATCCATTTCTCTGTCTCCCGAATTACTCTATCTCGCCGTAAAGCGCCCATGTGTTGCCGGAGGTTATCTTAACATCGATGAATTTGCCGATGAGGGCTTCATCGCCCTTCAGATGCACGAGCCTGCCGCCGTTGGTGCGGGAGGAAAGATTATACTCTGTTTTTCCCGTCACGCCGTCAACGAGAACACGCATCGTTTTGCCGATATACCCGGCGTGCTTTTCGGCGGAAATGCGGTTTGCCGTCTCCAGAAGCTTATCAAAGCGCACCTGCTTTTGCTCCCTCGTGGCCGCATCGGGCATTTTGGCGGCAGGCGTGCCGACACGCTTTGAGTAGATAAAGGTAAACATCGCATCGTAGCGCACCTTTTCGCACAGCCTGACGGTATCCTCGAACTCCTCGTCCGTCTCGCCGGGAAAGCCCACGATTATATCGGTCGTGAGAACGAGGTCGGGCATGTAGCTTCGTGCAAGCTCGACCTGCCTGAGGTACTTTTCTGCCGTGTAGCGGCGGTTCATCGCCTCAAGCACACGGTCGTTGCCCGCCTGCACCGGCAGGTGCAGCTGGTGGGCGCACTTTTCGCACTCGGCCATGGTCTTAAACAGCTTTTCGGTGGCGTCCTTGGGGTGGCTCGTCATGAATCTTATGAGAAATTCGCCGGGGATCTCGTTTATCATGGCGATAAGGTCCGCAAAATCGACATTGCAGTCGAGATCCTTGCCGTAGGAGTTGACATTCTGGCCGAGCAGCGTAATGTCCTTGTAGCCCTCGGCAACCAGCTGCCGTGCCTCGGCGACAATATCCTCGGGTCTGCGGCTGCGCTCACGGCCTCGCACATACGGCACGATGCAGTAGGTGCAGAAGTTGTTGCAGCCGTACATAACGGACAGCCACGCCTTGACCTTGCCGTCACGCTTCAAGGGCATGCCCTCGGTGACATAGCCGTCGCAGCGCTCTGTGGCGAACACACGCTTTTTGCCCGTCATGACCCTGAGCAGAAGCTCCGGGAAGTGCCACAGGTCGTGCGGCCCGAAAACGAGATCGACAACGGGGTAGGAGCGCTTTATCTTCTCGGCCATATGCTCCTGCTGCACCATGCAGCCGCACACGGCGATTATCTGCCCGGGCTTTGCCTTTTTGCTGTGATTGAGCTGCCCGACATTGCCGAGCACACGCATTTCGGCGTGCTCACGCACGGCGCAGGTGTTAACGACGATGATATCCGCCGAAAACTCGTCCTGCGTGAAGGCGCAGCCCATCTCGGCAAGATAGCCCCTGATCTTCTCGGAGTCTGCCTCGTTTTGCTGGCAGCCGTAGGTGTCAACCATCGCAAGCGGCTGTCCGCCGCCGTCGGTGAGTATCTCACGGATGCGTGCGCAGACGGCCTCCTGCGCACGGATATTTTCAATGCTTATCTCTTTTCTCTCGTATGCCATTTTGTCAGATTCCTTTACGGGGATAAAAATACACTCTAAGTTGACGGGAGTCGAACACTATCGGTTTTGGCGGGCAGATTTCCGCTCATGCTTCGCTAAACCCCTAGCCCATATATGTCCATTATGGCCGTCGGGCTTTATCTTTGCCTGAACGAAAATATGCTCCGTCAAAACTGCAAGGCATCTGTCAGTGATGTTTTTCGAGGGATTTTCGGCTTTCTTTTGGTGTAGGCGGGCTTTTTGTGCCCGGCAAGACGAAAAAAGGCGAAAAGCACCGAAAGGGCACGCTGACAGACGATAGGGTTCGGCTCCCGTCAACTTAATATTAACACAAAAGGTGTGGAACTTTCAACTAAAATAATGTATAATGACATAATACGGAGGACTTGGCATGACAAAGATAAATATTCTTTCTCCGCTTCTTGCGGATATGATAGCGGCGGGCGAGGTCGTGGAGCGGCCCGCCTCCGTGATAAAGGAGCTTGCGGAAAACTCGCTTGACGCAGGCGCAAAAAAGGTGACGATAGAATTCAGAAGCGGCGGTGCGACCTATATCCGCATAACCGACGACGGCTGCGGCATGTCGCCGGAGGATGCGGGCATTGCGTTCATGCGCCATGCAACAAGCAAGCTGCACGACGAAAAGGGACTTGAGGCCATCGGCACGATGGGCTTTCGAGGCGAGGCTCTGGCGGCTATCTCCGCCGTTTCACGCATTGAGCTCACGACCCGTGAAAAGGGCGCTGCCGAGGGCATCAGAGTCACCGTGCAGGCAGGCGATATAATCGACATGAGCCCCTGCGGCTGCCCGGAGGGCACGAGCATCACCGTGCGTGATCTTTTCTACAACACGCCCGCTCGCCTGAAATTTTTGAAATCCGACCGCAGTGAAGCGACCGCCTGCACCGCTGCGGCATTGCGCTGCGCCCTCGGTAGACCCGAGGTGTCGGTAAAATGCATAAAAGACGGCGAGGAGGTTTTCTTCACCCCCGGCGACGGCAGAGCGGACTCCGCCGTATACTCGCTTCTGGGTCGTGATATCGCAGGCTCCATGCTCCCGTGCACGGGGTCCGGCGACGGCGTTGAGGTCACAGGCTTCGTGTCCTCGCCCGCACTGAGCCGAGGCAACCGCAGTATGCAGTATTTTTACTGCAACGGCAGATTCATAAAGTCTGCGCTGTTGCAGTCGGCGGTCGAGCAGGCGTACAGAAACACGCTGCTCACCGGCAGATACCCGGCGTGCACGCTGTATATCACGCTCAAGACCAGCGCCGTCGATGTCAATGTGCATCCGGCAAAGACCGAGGTCAGGTTTTCCGACGAGAAGAAGGTTTTCGACACCGTTTATCAGACGGTCAAGGCCGCACTTGAAGCGGAAGCCGAACCGCTTGAGCTGAAGATCTCCGAGAGCACGCAGCGGATGGTATCTACCCCCCGAACGGACTTTTTCCGCTCCATGCCCGCCAGAGAATACCGCACGGAGTACACCCGTCCGGCGGCGGCATCGACGCCCCGCCGTGAGCCGGGCTATGCCGCACCGCGCCCCACGGCACGCCCGAGTGTGAACGAGCCGTTAACAACAACGGGGTTTACAGCGCAAAACACGGAATTTTCAACCAAAAATGTTGAAAAAACGGTTGAAAGTGTTGAAAAAATCACTGCTTTAAATCACCGTGTTATCGGAGAATGTCTGAACACATACATTCTTGTCGAAATCGGGGACGAGCTGCTGCTCATCGACAAGCACGCAGCGCACGAGCGCATGATCTTTGACAGGCTCAAGGCGCAGGGTCGGCAGATAATGTCGCAGACGCTTCTGACCCCTGTTATCATAAAGCCCACAGGCGAGGACGGCGAGCTTTTGGAGCAAAACGAGGCGCTTTTATCGGATCTCGGCTTTGAGATAGAGCCCTACGGCGCCGGCGCTTACGCCATCCGTGCCCTGCCCGACGACATGGATGTGTCGGACGCCAAGGCAGCCGTTGAGGAGATATGCGAAAAGCTCCGGCGGGGCGATATCGTGAGCGCAGACTCGGCCCGTGACGAGCTTCTGCACACGGTTGCCTGCAAGGCGGCGATAAAGGCCGGACGCCGGCACGATATCCGTGAGCTTGAGCGCATTGCCGACGCCGTTGTCGCAGGCGAGGTCAGATACTGCCCGCACGGCCGCCCGGTCTCCGTGCGCCTAACGAAAAACGAGCTCGACAAATTTTTCAGTCGTATAGTATAAACGCTGAATATACCGACATTATCACCGCCGACCGACTGAGCCGACGGAAGGCGAACTCTGCCGCCTTTCTGGTGCTTTGCAGTTATGGCGGCGGCGATTTTCGCTCAGGCAAGGCGAAGACTGAAGGGAATACTTCCGTATTTCCAAGGGCTTTAACGCAGCATGAGCGGAAAGCGACCCGCCATAACCGGCAGAGGCTCGGCTTTCGTCGGTTCAGGAGGTTTGATATGATCCCTAAAGTTGTAGTTATAACAGGTCCTACGGCGACCGGCAAGACGAAGCTTGCCGTGGCGCTGGCGCATGATTTTGACGGTGAGATAGTCTCGGCCGACTCCATGCAGGTCTACCGGCACATGGACATCGGCACGGCAAAGGTAACGCCCGAGGAAACGGAGGGTGTGCCGCATTACATGATAGACATCGCCGACCCCGCCGAGAGCTTTTCGGCGGCACGATATGTCGGGGAAGCGACCCGCTGCGTGGACGACATCCTTGCCCGGGGCAAGCTCCCCATCATCGCAGGCGGCACGAATTTATACATCGATTCGCTCATCTCCGGCCGTGACTTTGCCGACAATGAGCTCGGCAACGCCCTCAGATGCGAGCTCGACCGGCAGTATGACGAGCTCGGCGGCGAGGCTATGCTCGAACGCCTGCGCAGCTTTGACCCCGACAGGGCGGCAAAGCTGCACCCGGCAGACCGCCGCAGGATAGTGCGGGCGATAGAGGTTTTTAAGCTCACGGGCAAGACCATCACGCAGCACGACCTGGAGACACGAAGCCGCCCGCCGAGATACGATGCGGCAATGATCGCACTTGACTTCCTCGACCGCCAAGACCTGTACGACCGCATCGACAAGCGTGTCGATATCATGGTGCTTGAGGGGCTTTTTGACGAGGTCGAGGGTCTTTTAAACGACGGACTTTCCGACGAGTGCACCGCCATGCAGGCAATAGGGTACAAAGAGCCGGCGGCTTATCTAAGGGGCGAGATAACAAAGGACGAAGCGGTGGAGCTAATCAAGCGTGAAAGCCGCCGCTACGCCAAGCGACAGCTGACATGGCTGCGGCGAAACGGCGATATCTTCTGGATACGCCACGGCAAAACGCCCGATATTGAAAGCTCCCGACTGCTTTCGACCGATTATTTGCACCACTGCGGTATATGATAATTCTGCCTAACGGCAGATTACATATATAGGAGTGGCAGCAATGCAAAAGACACAAAATTTACAGGACGCATTTTTGAATCAGGTACGCAGGGACAAGACGAGCCTCACGGTTTTTCTGATGAACGGCTTTCAGATACACGGGATCATCCGTGCCTTTGACGGCTTCACCGTGATACTCGATTCCGACGGCAAGCAGCAGCTTATCTACAAGCACGCAATTTCGACGATAATCCCGCCAAGGCCCGTGGAATATTCGGCGGAAGATGCGTAACTACCTGCACATCGTTGCGGCGGTCATTTTCCTCGGTGCGGCGGCGTATCTCGTGTGCCTGTTCGTGCAGGTCGAGCGCTCGCCCGAGACCGCTTCGGTCTACCGCATGGAGGTCAACGACAGCGTGGAGGCAGTCGGCAGGGTGCAGTGCGATGCGGAGTATATCACAGCCGGCTTTGAGACCGTGTACTTCACGGTCTCGGAGGGGCAGTGGGTCTCCGGCGGCAAGCTTGTCGCCCTCGGAGACGCAAGCTTTGAAAACCTCGTGACCGCACCGTGCGCAGGCTACTTTACCCGCACGCTTGGTGCTGATGCGCCCGAAAACGCAGTCGGCAGGATAGTCTCCGGCGGCTGGCGGTTTGTTGCCAGGCTCAAAAACGCAGGTCAATACCGTGTCGGTCAGCGGCTGTATCTGACGGTTTTCGACAAATATCCTGCGTATATCGAAAAAATCGACAATAACACCGTGACCGTGCGCTGCAAAACGGGGCTCGACGCCGTTCTGGAGGCAGGCACTGTCAGGGCGACGCTCTCGACGGCGGAGCTTGAGGGGCTGCGGGTGCCGCAAAGGGCGCTGCACTCGGACAGCGGCGGCTGTTTCGTGTATGTCCTCAGGACGGACAAGCCCGAGCGCACGCCGGTCGAGGTTATTTTCAATAAAAACGGTCTCTGCCTTATAAAGGGCGACAGCATTTTTGAAAACATGAAAGTTTTAGTGGGATAAGGTGATAAAAATGAGCATTGCGGAAAATGTGAAGCTTGTTAAGGAAAACATTGCGGCGGCGGCAATTCGCTGCGGCCGTGACCCGAAGGAGATCAAGCTCGTTGCGGCAACGAAGATGAACGATGCTTCCCGTGTGCGTGAGGCCATCGCCGCCGGAGTGGATATCTGCGGGGAAAACCGTGTGCAGGAGCTTCAGGAGAAGCTCGCCCAAGGGGCATATGACGGCTGCCCGCTGCATTTCATCGGTCATTTGCAGAAAAACAAGGTCAAATACATCGTCGGCAAGGTGGAGCTCATCCACTCGGTCGACAGCGTTTCGCTTGCGCAGGAGATAAACAGGCGTGCCGCCGCACTGGGCATCACGCAGGACATTTTGCTCGAGGTGAACATCGGAGCGGAGGAAAATAAGTCCGGCTTTGCGCCCGACGAGCTTGCCAATGCGTTGGACGAGATAGCGCAATTTTCCTCCGTTCGGGTGCTCGGATTGATGGCGATACCCCCAATTTGTGAAATTTCGGAAAACAATAGGGTATATTTTAGGCGTATGAAGCAGCTTTTTATTGACATCGGGCAAAAAAAATACGATAATGTCAGTATGTTGCTTTTATCAATGGGCATGAGTGCCGATTACGAGGTGGCCGTCGAGGAGGGCGCAAGCCTTGTGCGTGTCGGCACGGGCATCTTCGGTGCCCGAAACTATAAATAATTACCGGGGGCTGTACCATGGCATTTTTGGATAACTTTAAAAACGCACTTCGTCCGTATGACGATGATGACTATATAGAAAACGAGGCTACCGAGGAGGAGACCGCCGCATTTGAGCCCGTGGCCGAGCCGCAGCCCGCTCCCGCTCAGGAGGAGTACTCCGAGCCCAAGCCCAAGTTCGGCAAAAAAGAGCACAGAGCCTACGCCGCTCTGCAGCCGGCCCCCGCTCCCGAAAAGGCGAGGATGCGCCTTATGCTCATCACGCCCACGGAGTTTGACGAGGCCGCCGAGATAGCCGATAATCTCAAGGATCGCCGTGCGGTGCTCATGAATGTCGAAAAAACCGATAACGAGACCGCCCGCAGACTTATTGACTTTTTGTCCGGTGTGGTGTACGCTCTCGGCGGAAAGATAATGCGCATATCCGCACAGGCATATGTGCTCACGCCTACGAATGTTGACCTTGTCGGCGAAGGCATGGCAGATCTCGAAAGCGCAGGTCTGTATTTCTGATTTTATAAAAACGCAGCTTGTCCCAAATTAGAAAGGTGGATTTAGATATGATCACTCATCAGGATATCCGTGAAAAGAGCTTTGATAACGCAAAGGCCGTGTTCGGCGGCTACGACATGGGCGCAGTCGAGGATTATCTCGACGATGTTGCCGATGCCTTTGAAGCTCTGCAGAAGGAAAATTCCGCTCTCAAGACCAAGATGAAAATTCTGGTTGACAAGATAGAGGAGTACCGCACCAACGAGGACGCACTCAACCGTTCCATTCTGTCGGCTCAGAAGCTGAGCGTTCAGATAGAGAGCGACGCACGCTCCCGTGCCGCCACCATCGTTTCCGAGGCGGAGACTAAGGCTGCTTCCATTCTGGGCAGCATTGATGAGCGAATAGCTACCGAGGAGAACCGTCTGCAGCAGGCTAAGATATCCGCTGCGAAGTTCCTCGATCAGGCACGCACACTTTGCCAGGACCAGCTCAATAAGCTCGACCTTATCGCCGCTTCCAACACCGTTGGCGCAGCGGCCTCCGATAAGGACAGCGTACGAATACCTCAGGAGAACAATGCACCTGCCGCCGATAAATCTGCTTTTGATGCCGGCAATACTCAGGTATTTTCGTTCTCTAAGGACAACTGAGTTTTTTCGATTGCTCGGCAAAAAGGCGTGCAGAGGATGCATTTCATCCCTTAGCACGCTTTTTTGCGTTTTAATCGACAGGAGACAAACAGCCTGTCGGTGTTTCCGATACTGAACAGAAAGAGAAAAAGAACAACATCTGGAGGAGTAAACAATGGCACAGAAATACGATTTGACCCTGAATCTTCCCAAGACCGATTTCCCCATGAGAGCCGGCCTTCCCAAGCGTGAGCCGGATATGCTCAAGCACTGGGAGGAGCTCGATATTTACAACGAAATGCTCAAGAAAAACGAAGGCAAGCCGCTGTTCAACCTGCATGACGGCCCTCCGTTCTCCAACGGCAACATCCATATGGGTCACGCCCTCAACAAGTCCATCAAGGACTTCATCACCCGCTCTTACGCAATGCGCGGCTACTACACGCCCTACATCCCCGGCTGGGATAACCACGGCATGCCTATCGAAAGCGCCATCATCAAGGAGCAGAAGCTCAATCACAAGGCAATGAGCGTTGCTGACTTCCGTTCCGCCTGCGAGGCCTACGCCGAGAAGTATATCGGCATCCAGATGGAGGGCTTCAAGCGTCTGGGCGTTATCGGCGACTGGGAGCACCCGTACAAGACCATGAACAAGGGCTTCGAGGCGGACGAGGTGCGTGTGTTCGGCAAGATGTATAAAAACGGCCACATCTACAAGGGCCTCAAGCCCGTTTACTGGTGCGCACATGACGAGACCGCACTGGCCGAGGCCGAGATCGAGTATCAGGACGACCCGTGCACGACCGTGTATGTTAAGTTTGCCATGAACGACGACCTCGGCAAGCTTTCGCACCTTGATAAGTCGAAGCTTTACTTCATCATCTGGACGACCACCATCTGGACGCTGCCCGGCAACCTTGCCATCGCCCTGCACCCGGACGAGAGCTACGCCATCGTTAAGGCCGCTAACGGCGAAATGTACATCGTCGCCGAGGCGCTCGTCGAGAAGGTCATGAAGGTCGGCGGTATCGACGAGTACGAGATCGTCGAGACCCACTCCGGCAGCTTCTTTGAAAATATGCTCGCTTCGCATCCGTTCCTGCCCAAGACCAGCCGTTTGGTGCTGGCCGACTATGTCACCATGGACTCCGGCACAGGCTGCGTCCACACCGCACCCGGCTTCGGCGCAGACGACTATCTGACCTGCAAGCGCTACGGCATGGACATGGTCGTCCCCGTTGACGATCAGGGCAGACACACCGATTATGCCGGCAAGTACGCCGGTCTCAAGACCGATGAGTCCAACCCCATCATCTTAAACGACATGAGAGACAGCGGCGTTCTGTTCGCCTCCGAGGATATCGTCCACAGCTACCCGCACTGCTGGAGATGCAAGCACCCGATCATCTTCCGTGCCACTCCGCAGTGGTTCTGCTCGGTTGACAGCTTCAAGGAGGAGGCCGTCAAGGCATGCGAAAATGTCCGCTGGCTGCCGGCATGGGGTCAGGAGCGCATGGCATCGATGATCCGTGAGCGTGCCGACTGGTGCATCTCCCGTCAGCGCCGCTGGGGTCTGCCCATCCCCGTTTTCTACTGCTCGGACTGCGGCAAGCCCGTCTGCACCGACGAGAGCATCGAGTCCGTTGCCGCTATCTTCGAGGAGCACGGCTCGAACGCATGGTTTGAGCGTGAGGCCGAGGAGCTTCTGCCGCAGGGCTTCAAGTGCCCGCACTGCGGCGGTACCCACTTCACCAAGGAGACCGACACTCTCGACGGTTGGTTCGACTCCGGCTCGACCCACTTTGCCGCAATGAAGCGTGACCAGGGCTTCTGGCCTGCAAACATGTACATGGAGGGCGGCGACCAGTACCGTGGCTGGTTCCAGTCGTCTCTGCTCGTTGCCGTCGGTGCACTGGGCATGGGCGCACCGTACAAGGAGTGCCTGACCCACGGCTGGACGGTTGACGGCGAGGGTCGTGCAATGCACAAGTCCCTCGGCAACGGCGTTGACCCCGCCGACATCGTCAAGGAGTTCGGCGCAGATATGATCCGCCTGTGGGCAGGCTCGGCCGACTACCATGTCGATGTGCGCTGCTCCAAGGAGATCTTCAAGCAGCTTTCGCAGAACTACCTCAAGTTCCGCAACACCGCCCGCTACTGCCTCGGCAACCTTGACGGCTTCGACGCAAACGACCTCGTTAAGCCCGAGGATATGCTCGAGCTTGACAAGTGGGCAATGACCAAGCTCAACAAGCTCATCGAGAAGGCCGCCGCCGCATATGACGATTACGAGTTCCATGTGGTGTCGCACCTTATCAACGACTTCTGCGTCGTTGAGCTTTCAAACTTCTATCTCGACATCATCAAGGACAGGCTCTACTGCGAGGAGCGTGACGGTCTCAAGCGCCGCAGCGCCCAGACCGCTCTGTACCTCATCCTCGACACCATGACCAAGATGTTCGCCCCCATCCTCGCATTCACCTGCGACGAGATCTGGCTTGCGATGCCGCACCGTGACGGCGACGATGTCCGCAATGTCGTGCTCAACGAGATGAACAAGCCCTTCACCGAGTACGCTCTCGACGATGACGAGATGGCAAAGTGGGACGCACTCATCTCCGTGAGAAACGATGTAAACGGCGTTCTGGAGGCTGCCCGTGGTGCAAAGCGCATCGGCAAGCCCCTTGAGGCTTCCGTCACCCTGCACGCAAAGGGCGCAAGCAAGCAGACCGTTGAGCGCATCTCCGACATGAACCTGAGTGAGCTGTTCATCGTGTCCGAGTGCCTTATCTCCGACGAGGACGAGCATGATCCCGAGGCCGTTGTCGGTGACGGCAGCTACAACAGCGGCCTGACCGTTTCCGTCAAGGAAGCACCGGGCACCAAGTGCCCCCGCTGCTGGATGCACTCAACTAAGGCCGATCCCGAGACCGGACTGTGCCCCCGCTGTGCGGCAGTCGTTGCAAAACTGTAAAATATATGTTGAAATAGGGACAGCAGAACGCTGTCCCTATTGACTATTTGAGCTTTTTGGTGCAAAATAGTCTATATATACCCTAAAGGTGAAAAGATATGTTATATGCAATAATAGCCGCAATAATTTTAATAGGCGACCAGTGGCTGAAATACTGGGTCACGGTGAACATCACGCTTTCAACGGGCGAGGCTGCGCTCATCCCGGGCGTTGTGAAGCTCGTCAACATCCATAACAACGGAGCGGCGTTTGGCCTTCTGGGCGACGCAGCGTATGCGCGCTGGCTGTTCCTCGGCGTTGCCGCACTGTTCGTAATCGTCATCATCGTCGTGCTGGCAAAGCACATGTTCAAGTCCCGCTTTGCAAACTGGTGCGCCGTGCTGGCGCTTGCCGGCGCCGTGGGCAACTGCATCGACCGTGCGCTGTACGGCTATGTGGTGGACATGTTCAAGGTCGAGTTTATGGACTTTGCCGTTTTCAATGTCGCCGACATTTTCCTTGTCCTCGCTTGCTTTGCGTTTATAATCTACCTCATCGTTGATATCTTCAAGGGCGGCAGGTCCGATGACGATGACGACGACGAGGAGGAAGAAAAGCCGAGAAGAAGCGAGCGCAAGGTAGAGCCCAAGCCCGAGCGCAAGGCAGAGCCCAAGGCAGAAACCAAGCTTGAGAAGAAGGTCAAAAAGCCCGTGACGGACGACAAGTACGATGTCTCCGGCATCGAGACGCTGTCGTTTGAGTTCCCCGACACGGCGACACCGCTGGTATCGGACGACAAGGCCGACGAGGGCGATTTTTGGGAGTCGTTCAAGTTTGAGCTGAGAAACGGCGACACGGACGAGCAGCCCAAGGCAAAGCCGCAGACGGCAAAGCCCGCACCCAAGCCGCAGCCGACGGCCAAGCCCAAGCCCGCTGCACCCAAGCCCAAGGCGAAATCGTCCGAGTACGATCTTGATTCGATCCTGGCGGAGTTCAAGGACTTATAATGGAAATTATCGAAATTATTGCACAGGAGAGCGGCGAGCGTATCGACGCTCTCCTTGCACGCTCGGAAGATAGCCTCACCCGCTCGGCGGCGCAGAAGCTGCTGGACGCAGGAAAGGTTTGCGTGAACGGAAAAGCGGTAAGGAAAAATTACAAGTGCCAAAGCGGCGACACGGTGCGGTTTAGTCTCCCAGAGCCGGAGGAAACGGAGCTTGTTGCGCAGGATATCCCGCTCGATGTGGTGTTTGAGGATAACGATGTCATCGTCATAAACAAGCCCCGGGGCATGGTGGTGCATCCGGCGGCCGGGCACCCGGACGGAACGCTGGTCAACGCCCTCATGCACTATTGCGGCGACACGCTCTCCGGCATCGGCGGCGAGAAGCGCCCCGGCATCGTCCACCGCATCGACAAGGACACCTCGGGACTGCTCATCGTTGCGAAAAACGACCTTGCGCACCTCGGCCTTTCCGAGCAGCTCAAGGACCGCAGCCTGTCAAGAGTGTACGAGGCCGTGGTCAAGGGCAGATTGCGTGAGGACAGCGGAATGATAGACGCCCCCATCGGCAGACACCCCACCGACCGCAAGCGCATGGCGGTGACGGATAAAAACTCCCGAAGCGCCGTGACGCACTGGGAGGTCATCGCCCGCTACAACGGCTACACGCATGTTCGATGCCGCCTTGAGACCGGCAGAACGCATCAGATCAGAGTTCACATGGCACACATCGGTCACCCGCTGCTCGGCGACTTCACCTACGGCGCACCGTGCCCCGAAAAGGGGCTTGTCGGCCAGTGCCTGCACGCCCGTGAGCTTAAATTCATCCACCCCCGCACCGGCGAGCCTGTGCATCTCACAACCGCCCTCCCCGAATATTTTGAAGAAGTGCTGAGTAAATTGGGAAACCCCATAGGATAAAAAAAGTAAGCTGTTCGTTTGAACAGCTTACTTTTTTAATAATTGTTACTTGCAAACTCAAATACCTTTGAAATCGCCGGAGCAAAAGTAACGATAAGTCCGACGGAAGTCCAGATAAATGTCTTTAAATACTCCTTAACTGTCTTGCCTTCCAGTGTGTTTTTTATGCATTGCAGCACTCCATACAGTGTTGCCGGAATGATGAAAATGCCAAACATCACCGTGGGTGTCGCCAGAACAAGCCAAAAAGTAGTCAGCGCCCTAAAAACTACTTCATCCATAGTATATCCCTCCGTTAGAAACCGATAATACCAACCGCTTGCCTTACACTTCACAATCTACACGATATTGCCGGTTTTGTCAACATTTGTTTTACAATATGATCGGCTGCAATTGCCTGCCCTCAAGCGCCGCCTCGATGGCATCGGGCAGGAGCGTGAAGTCCGAGGCGAGGGAGTAGGGCTTTTTGGTGAAGTCGTCCTGTTTGTACGGCACGAGGTAGACATTTTTGCGGTTAAAAAGCGCCGCTATGTTCGGGGCAGAGCCGGTCAGGCCGTCATTTGTCGAAAATGCGATGACGAGCGGCTTGCCGTTTCTTAAATGCGCCTTGGCAGCCATGGTGACGGCGGTGTCGGTCACGCCGTGAGCGAGCTTCGCCATGGTGTTTCCCGTGCAGGGGGCGATGACTAATGCGTCCATGGGCGTACTCGGCCCAAGGGGCTCGGCGTCCGCTATCGTGCACACGGGCGCACGGCCGGTAATGTCAAAAAGCCGCTTTTTGAAGCTTGCGGCAGTGCCGAAGCGGCTGTCGGTACTCGCCGCCGTCTCGCTCATGATAGGCACGATATCGTAGCGCTCGCACAGCGTGCCCAGCACACCGAACAGCTTTTCATAGGTGCAGTAAGAGCCGCAAAGCGCAAGCCCTATGCGTTTTTTATTCATGTCCTTCCTCCCTTATGATACTCATGACCGCATTAAAAACGAGCCGTGCCGCCGACTCGGGCGCATACCGCCCGGGAAGCCCGGGTGCGGCAAGGTACCGCAGTCCCATGCGCTCGGCGTCGGCTTTATCTATCCCCGGCGCTGACGCTAATTCGAGCATGAGGCAGCTTTTCTTGAACCCCTCGAGCGTGGGTATCACCGCCGCCGGAGCGGTGTTTATGACGGCATCGAAGGCGGCATACAGCGCCGTGTCCGTCGGCTTCATTGCGTGCAGACCCATACCCTCGGCAAGCGCACGGGACTCGACATTTTTCGACATTACCGTAGTTTTGGCGTCCAGTCCCTTTAGCTTGTGCGCCAAGAGCCTGCCGATGCGCCCGTAGCCGACGACGAGCACATTCGTGTCGAAAATTGTCGAAGATAAATTCTCCGTCAGCAGCGACACCGCCCCCTCGGCGGTGACATTGGCGTTGCCAAGCGTGAACTCCGGTCGGGTCATGACATCCCGCAGACGCAGGTGCTTTGCTGTTTCCCGCAGCTTCGGCGAGATCTTTCCGCCGCACACGAGCGTGTCGGGCGCAAGCTTCGACAAAATTTCCGACAAATCGTGCGTTTTTTCGGCAAACGGAGCGTTCAGCGTGCCGGATATCCTGCCCTCTGCCGGCAGCGGCAGCACCACGCAGTCGGCGCTTTCGACAGTTTTCGACATTTTGGCTCCCTCGGGGAGCTTCGCTTTTTCGAGCGCAAAGCAGCGCACGCCATGCCCTGCATCCACGAGCATTTTTGCAAGGCACACAAGGCGCTCATCGCCGCCTATTATCAAAAAATTCATCACATCACCTCTCCCGTCATTTTATTCTGTTGTGCAGCAGTCGGTGCGTGTGGTATAATGATTTGATAATTTTAATTAGAGGTATCAAAATGAGCAGAGCAGACGAAATTTTTATCAGTAACTGCAAGGATATTCTTGAAAACGGCGTGTGGGACACCGACCTCAAGGTCCGCCCGAGGTGGGATGACGGCGAGAGTGCGCACACGGTGAAAAAGTTCGGGATAGTTAACCGCTACGACCTTTCCGAGGAGTTTCCCATCCTCACCGTCCGCCGCACCTACTGGAAGTCGGCGATAGACGAGCTGCTGTGGATATGGCAGAAGAAAAGCAACAATGTACACGACTTGAAAAGCCATGTCTGGGACGCTTGGGCGGACGAGACCGGCTCCATCGGCAAGGCCTACGGCTATCAGCTCGGCGTGAAGCACCGCTACCCCGAGGGCGAGATGGATCAGGTGGACAGAGTGCTTTTTGACCTTAAGCATAACCCCGCATCGAGGCGCATCATGACCAATATCTACAACCACGCAGACCTCAGCGAGATGGCGCTGTACCCCTGCGCATACTCGATGACCTTCAATGTCACGGGAAACAGGCTAAACGCCATACTCAATCAGCGCTCGCAGGATATGCTCACGGCGAACAACTGGAATGTCGTGCAGTACGCTGCGCTGACCTGCATGCTGGCGCAGGTGTCGGGACTTAAGCCGGGCGAATTTATGCATGTCATCGCCGACGCTCACATTTACGACCGCCATGTTCCGCTCGTGCAGGAGATAATCGCAAACGAGCCCAAGCCCGCTCCACGATTTGTTATAGACCCCGCCGTCGACGATTTTTACAGGTTCACCGTCGATAGCTTCAGGATGGAAAACTACGAGTTTTCCGACTTTAACAAGAAAATTCCCGTCGCAATCTGAGGTGATAACATGGATGCAATAGTTGCGGTCTATTCCGATTGGGGCATAGGCGCAGGCGGCACGCAGCCGGTGGTCTTAAAGGCCGACCGTGCGCAGTTTAAGCGTGTCACGGACGGCAAGACCGTCATCGTCGGCAGGCGCACCCTCGCCGATTTCCCGAACGGCAGGCCCCTGAAGGGTCGGCGGAACATCGTCGTGACCCGTCAGAATATTTTAATTGACGGCGCTTTTGTCGCCCACAGCGTGGCGGAAGCTGCCGAGCTGTGCAAGGATGAAGCCACGGTCGTCATCGGCGGCGCAAGCGTTTACCGTGACTTTTTCCCGCTTATCGATCGGGTATTCGTCACGAAGATAGACCTTTGTCCCGTGTCGGATTCGTTCTTCCCGAACCTCGACGAGCTCCCGGACTGGCAGCTTGTTGACAATGGCGAGGCGCTTCACGAGGGCGATATCGCCTACCGCTTCACGGTTTATGAAAGGAAGTAGATCATGAAAAAGGCTGCTGCGATTTTGCTTGCAATTTCAGTGCTTTTCCTTGTCGGCTGCTCAGACAGCGACGGAGATGTGAAAAAACCCAAGGAAACCGCCGTCACGGTCACCTCGGGCGACTGCTTTGAGATAAACAAGCTCCATGGCGAGGACGGGAACGAGAAATTTTCCTACACCGTCAAGACCCACGACGGCAAGGTCATAGAGTCCGCCGTCTGCGCAAACGAGCCCAAGGTCAAGCCCCTGAACGACGACCTTCTCGGCGTGCGCTTTTACACGGCGACCGACAGCTTCGTGCGCTACTACGACATTAAGTCCGGCAGAGTGTCGGCATCGTACTTCGGCGCATTCTGGGATAACGGCACGCTCCTTGCGTACAATGATTTTGAGAAAAACGGCAAGCTCATCGTGCGGGACATCTTCGACGATAACGGCTACCGCTACGAAAAGGAGATAAAAAGCGACTCGCTGACGCTTATCGTAACAAAAGCCGAGCCGACAGACGACGGTGAGACGCTGATAGTCAAATTCAAGCTCGGCGAACACGGCGCAGAGAAAAATGTAAAACTGCCGTTAGTAGATAAAGACAGCGATGGAGTTTGACAAATATCAATATATAGGAAAATTAAACATAGAATTTCTTGAATCTGAGTTCGGCAAACTTGCAACGGACGAGCTTATTCTTACCGACGAGCGAGATGCGCACATCAAAGAGCGGCACGGTCAGGATTATATTTTGTTTCATCAGTGCCTCAACGATGTAGTAAAAATGCCCGATATAAAGACACAATAGAAATGGTTTAGAAGTAGAGAATGTGCTGCTACACACCCTTTGGGTCAAAAGAAATGTGGGGTTGGCACTCCCACCGTAACCAAAAAAGCAGCGATTGAGTTTCCTCAATCGCTGCTTTTTACTTATTATTACTTATTGATTACTTCTTCTCGGCACTGTACGCTGCGTAGGTCGTATAGGTAAAGCCGGCATCGCTGAAGAATTGGGTGAAGTCAAAGTCCTTGTACTGTGAGTTAAACTCCGCCTTATCCGATACCTTCCACTTTTTCATCTCCTCGTCAAAGTCGTAGCTTGCCGCCATCTGGCCGAGCGTGTAGCCGTACTGGTTGTTGATATCGACGTTGCTTGCCGTGGTGGGCAGGCGCATGATGATATGATAGCCGAACTTCGATTCGACAACATCCGACACCTCGTAGTCCTTGAGCGCCTTGGTCGCATCGGTGTACTCCTGCACCATTGCGCCATCGGTGAAGCAGTAGCCGTTGGGGTACGACTCCTTGCCGGGGTCCTCACTGTCTTTTTTCATGTACTCAAGGAATTTTTCCTTGCGCTTTTCGTCATCCTTAATGGCCTTGAGCTCCTTGGCGAGCTTCTCGGCCTTTGCCTTCTTCTCGGCCTTGGCAGAGTCGGAGATATCCTTCTCGGTGGTCTTACCGTCCTCGCCCTTGACCTCCTCGGTGGTCTTGAACAGGATGTGGGCGCTGGTCATGAAGCCGTTTTCGTCGATGTAGCCCTTGAGGGTCTCGTCACTGACCTTCTCGCCGTTTTCGCCGTAGAGCGAAGCGAAGATGTTGGAAAGGGTGAAGTTGACCTTGTTGACGGCCTTGAACGAATCGAGCGTGAAGCCCTGACCGTTGAGTGCTGCGGTGAACGCAGCGTCGGGGTCGTCCTGATCCTCATAATTTTTGCGGATGGCGCTGATATTGTCCTCAAGGGTCTTGAGCTGCTCATCGGTGGGCAGGCAGTTCATGGACTTGCCCTTGCTCATGATGACGCAGGCCTGAGCGGCGTTATACAGCGCCTCGTTAACGCACCACTCGGCGTTTGTTTTGGTCTTATCGTAGATGCACACGCCGTCCCAATCGACACCGCCGCCGGTGGAGGACTGGTAGTATTTCGTGAGGGTGGTGGCAGCGGTCTTGAGGTAGTACATGAACTCGTCAAAGCTGACATCCGTGCCTTCTACGGACATGACCGTGTCGCCTTTTTTTGAGCCGCAGCCGGTCAGGCAGCCGAGTGCGAGCACCAGTGCGAGCAATATCGCAGCAAACTTTTTCATTATAACTCTCCGTTCAATATAAGGTTAAGCCTATTCTAATACTTTTTTTAGCAATAATCCAGAACTTTTCGTTAATTATCGCTCCACGCCGCAACAAATCTGCGTGCCTCGTCTATGCTCCGGTTTTTCGACTGGATCTTCAGACTGACACAGGGCTTTGCGCCCGCCTCGACCTTTAGCTTACCCTTATACTCGGGTCGTGCATACAGCCGGGACACCTTTTCCATATCGAAATTTTCCAGCGTGAAGCGCAGAAGTCCGTTTTTCTGCTGGATATCGCTGATTCCGGCCCTGCCTGCCTCGCCACGCAAAAGCGCCACATGGATGAGCGCATTCACCGACGGCGGCGGATCGCCGAAGCGGTCGATTATCTCATCGGTGAGATCGTCCGCCTCTGCCTCGGTGCGGATGAGCGCAATCCGGCGGTAGATATCCATGCGCTGCTCGGGCGAGCGGATGTAGCTTTCGGGGATGTTTGCGCTCACGGAAAGATCCGCCGAGCAGTCGGCACGCTTTTCGGGCGCAATGCCGCGCTCGGTGAGCACCGCCTCGTTTAACAGCTTCATATACATATCGTAGCCGACATCTATCATGTGCCCCGACTGCTCTGCGCCGAGGAGGTTGCCCGCACCACGAATTTCAAGGTCACGCATGGCAATTTTGAAGCCCGAGCCGAACTCGGCAAACTCACGGATAGCCGTCAGGCGCTTTTCGGCGATCTCGCTCAAAACCTTGTCCTGCCGGAAGGTAAGGTACGCCGACGCCCTTCGGGTCGAGCGGCCGACACGGCCACGGATCTGGTGCAGCTGCGCAAGCCCCATCTTGTCGGCATCCTCGATGATGAGGGTGTTGACATTGGGGATATCGATGCCCGTTTCGATTATCGTCGTGCAGACCAGCACCTGCACCTTGCCGTCGGCGACCTCCTCCATGACGGAGGCGAGCATATCCTTATCCATCTGCCCGTGGGCGACCCCGACGGTGACCTCGCCGCCGAGCATGTCACGGATTTTCACGGCCGTGCGCTCGATGTTATCGATGCGGTTGTGCAGGTAATACACCTGTCCGCCACGCTGAAGCTCACGGTTAATGGCATCGCACAGCACCGACCAATCGTGCTCCATGACGAAGGTCTGCACCGGCAGTCTGTCCTGCGGCGGCTCATCGATGGACGACATGTCACGGATGCCGGAAAGCGCCATGTTGAGCGTTCTGGGTATCGGCGTTGCCGAGAGCGTCAGAACATCGACACCTCTCGACATTTCCTTAATGTGCTCCTTGTGGCTCACGCCGAAGCGCTGCTCCTCATCGACAATTAAAAGCCCCAGACTTTTAAATTTGACATCTTTTTGTAACAATCTGTGCGTGCCGATCACCAGATCGCACTTACCGGTTCTGAGGTCGTCGAGCGTTTTATTTATCTGCGCAGGCGTTCTGAATCGACTGAGCACCTCCACCGTCACCGGAAAGCCGAAAAAGCGCTGCACGGCGGTCTGATAATGCTGCTGGGCAAGCACCGTCGTGGGGACTAATATCGCCGCCTGCCGGTTATCGAGAATGCACTTCATGACAGCCCTCAATGCGACCTCGGTCTTGCCGTAGCCGACATCGCCGCACAGAAGTCTGTCCATCGGCACGCTCGACTCCATGTCGGCCTTGATCTCGCTTATGCAGCGAAGCTGATCGTCCGTTTCCGTGTAGCCGAAGTTATCCTCAAATTCACGCTGCCACGCCGTGTCCTCGGCAAAGGCATGACCCGGGACACGGGCTCGCTCGGCATACAGGGCTATAAGCTCCTTGGCTAACTTCTTTGTCGCCGCCTTGGCACGGCTGCGGGTCTTTGTCCACTCCGCACCGCCCATTTTCGACAGCTTCACCTTGTGCTCCTCGCCGGCGCCGAGATACTTCGTCACCATGTCAAGCTGCGTAGCCGGAACATACAGGGTGTCCGTCCCTGCGTAGCAAATTTTTATATAGTCCTTTTCAAAGCCGTCTACCTTCATCTTGTGGATGCCGGCAAAGCGGCCTATACCGTGCACCTCATGCACGACATAGTCGCCCGGGGCGAGGTCGGCGTAGGAATTTATGCGTTCACGGTTCGTGGGCGCTTTCTTTTTGCGCCCCGAGCGGTGCTCACGCACACGGATAAGCTGTGCATCTGTTATGACGGCAAGCTTTATCCCGGGGTACTCTATGCCTGCGCTCATTGCGCCGACACTGATATAGCACTCGCCGCACTCGGGCATTTTTGTAAGCTCTGAGTACACGAGCGCCTTAATGCCGTTATCCTTGAAGAAGTCCTGCAACACCTGCGCACGGCGCTCATCGCCGGCAAGGACAACGACACGGTAGCCCTGCTTGAGATACAGCGAAACATCGTCGGCTGCGGTTTTCACCGAGCCTGCGTAGCTCGGCAGCTGCTTTGCCGGAACAGAGCACAGCGTCTTAGGCTCAAGCGGGTATCTGCCGACGGTGAAGGCATCGGCCATGTACACCGGATAGTCCGACATTTTTCGACAAAACTCGTCGAAGGTCGCCCTGAAGCTCTCCGCCGTGACGGCGAGCATCCCCTTCTTGGTGAGCGCCGAAATATCCTCGCCGATCTGTTTATTGAAACCCCTCGCACGGTCGGCGCATCTCGGCGGCTGGTCGAACAGAACAAAGCAGTCGTCGGGGATATAGTCCATGCCGTAGGCAGGGGCATACAGAACCGGCAGATAGCGGTCGAGATCCTCAAGCTTTATATCGTTTGCAATGCGCTCGGCATCGCCCCTGAGCGTCGCTTCAAGCTCCTTCAGCTGCGGTGAGGTCTTGTGCCTTGCGCAGCGGTCGGCCATGGCGATGAGCTTCTTGCTCACGCCCTCGCTTCCGCCGTCGGCAAGCGAGATAAGCGCCTCGGCAGCCGGCAGCACACGGCAGCGTTCGACTGCCTCGGTGCGGCGCTGGGTGTGGACATCGAAAAAACCCATGGAGTCAATGTCGTCGCCCCAGAATTCGATGCGCACGGGCTCTTGGTACATGGGCGAGAAGAAATCCAGAATGCCGCCACGGCGTGCGTACTGTCCCGCACCCTCGACCTGCTCGCATCTTTCGTAGCCGCAGCGAACGAGCGCACGCTCTATCTCATCGGGCGGATACTCGCCGCCGTCAATTATCTCAAATGCAGCGCAGCGCAGCGTCTCGACCGGCAGGGTGCGCTGCAAAAGCGCAGAGACGGTCGCAACGGTTATCTTACTTTCGCCGCGGCACAAAGCATCAAGCGCCGCTATGCGCTGCTGCTCGACCTGACGGGAAGCCGCCAGCGTGGGATAAAAGGTAAAGTCACGGGAATACAGCACAGTGGGCTTTTCGCCCGTCATCGCCTCAAGGTCACGGGCAAAGCTGTCGGCCGACGCCTCATCCGGACACACGACAAAAAGCGGCATCTCAAGCCGCTCAAAAAGCGCCGCTGCGAGGTTTGCCCGATGCACGGAAGATAACCCCGAAATGAGCGCAGGAAGTCCACCGCTCTCGAGCAAATCGGGGAGGGCGGCGGCTTCCTTATTCAAAAATATCTGCCTGTTTAATAGTTTCATCATCTAATAATTATACGCTATCGTGTCAACCTCAACAATTGACGAAAAAATTGTTCAAAAACCCTATACATTATAATATATATATCTTGCAAGAAGGCTATAATTTTGGTATAATAAATTAGTTCTAAATTCGTAAAAATCGCTTAAGCTGACGAGAGCCAATCAACTATCGGTTTTGACAAGCCGATTATTATTCGTACAGCATTTAAAACATCCATAGCAGTAAAATTTACCCGTCTTTTTTTAGTTTTACCCGAGCAAAAATCGACTTCGGCAAAACTGCGCAGCATCTGGCAGTAGTGTTTTTCGAGGGATTTTCGGCTTTGTTTTGGTGAGAGCGGGCTTTGTGCCCGGTAAGACAAAAAAAGGCGGAAAGCACCGAAAGGGCACACTGACAGACGATAGGGGTTTGGCTCTCGTTAGCTTACAAAAGAGAGGTATAAGATATATATGAATTCTCTTCAGGATATATGGGCTGCGGTCATTGCTGTGCTGTCGCAAAATCTCACGCCGACGGCCATTTCAACTTGGTTTTCAGACTGCACTCCGGTGGATATAAACGGCTCGGAGCTCGTTATTCACACGACCTCGGACTTTAAGCGTGATATCATTGTAAACCGTTTTGCCGATACTATCAAGCAAGCCTTGTCGGATATCTTCTCGACAAGCTTCGGACTTGTGGTTTTAGCCGGTGACGAGCTTGGCGAATATCAGTCGCACAAGCCGGACGATGACCCCCTGCCCGAGATGGCGGGCTACACATTTGACCGCTTCATCGTCGGCAACTCCAACCGCTTTGCGCATAATGCGGCCTACGCCGTTGCGCAAAACCCCGGCTCGGCGTACAATCCGCTGTTTATCTACGGAAACTCCGGTCTCGGCAAAACGCACCTGCTGCTTGCTATCGGTCAGGCCATCCGTGAGCGGAACCCGTCAACGAAGATTGCCTATGTCAAGGGCGACGATTTTACAAATCAGCTTCTTAAATCGATAAAGGAAGGCACGGGCGAGGAGTTCAGATTAAAATACCGCAATGTCGACCTGTTCTTAGTCGACGATATTCAGTTTATTGCCGGCAAGCAGGCCACTCAGGAGGAGTTCTTCCACACCTTCAATAACATTTATGAGGCAGGCCATCAGATAGTCATCACCTCCGACCGCCCGCCTATTGAAATGAGCCTTCTTGACGACCGTCTCATGTCCCGTTTCCAAGGGGGGCTCATGGCGGATATCCAGCCGCCCGACATTGAGACGAGAATGGTCATCACGAGGACCAAGGCGGCGCAGTTAGGGCTCATCCTTGAAGAGGACGCCGTGACCTATATCGCCGAGACGATCACGACCAATGTCCGTCAGATAGAGGGCGTTATCAAGCGCCTGACGGCATATAAGGAGATACTTGACAGCAAGATCGACACGCAGGCGGTTAAGCGGGCTATAAAGGATGTTGTCCGCATCGGGACCTTCATCCCCTCGCCGCAGCTTATCATCCGTGAAAGTGCGCTTTATTATTCGCTCACGGAGGAGGATCTTCGCGGTCAGAACCGCTCAAAGAATACCGCAATTGCAAGGCAGATAGCAATGTATCTTATCCGCACGCTGACAAATCTCTCGCTTAAGGAGATAGGCGCTGAGTTCGGCGACAGAAATCATTCGACGGTCATCTCGTCCATTAAGAAGATAGAGGACATGATAAAGACCGATCCGACCATGGCGGCGACCGTTCGTGACATCACATCAAACATAAATTCCAATTGACTTTTCAACACATCGGATATTGAAAAGCTGTTGGCTGATGTTGAAAACGAAAAACCGCAAAACAGCCTGTTGAAAAGCCGAAATTTATGCACATTTTTCTCGACACGGAAAATTGAGCGTTATCAAGGCTTACAGTGACTTTTCAACAGAAATTCCGACTACTGCTATTACTACTGAATTTATTGATTTATTTCTTTTTATAACGGGAGGAAACGAAATGAAACTTACCTGCGAAAAGTACCTGCTCCAGTCGGCAGTTGCCGTCAGCACGAGAGCGGCCGCATCGAAAAGCCCCATTCCCACCCTTGAGGGCATACTGCTCGAAGCGGGCGAGGATCTGAGGGTCACAGGCTACGACCTTAAAAAGGGCATATATACGAACATCGAAGCGGAGGTGTCAGAGCCCGGCTCTGTCGTTCTCGACGCCAAGCTTTTCGGCGAGATGGTAAGAAAAATGCCGGACGGCATCGTTTCGATAGTTACCGACAGTCAGAACATGACGACCGTCAAATGCGGCAAATCCGAGTTCAGCTTCATGGGCATGGACTCCGGCGAATATCCCGAGCTTCCCTCGGTAGACGGCCTCAAAACATACACGATAAATCAGGGCGTTTTGAAGAGCATGATCAACCAGAGCATCTTCGCCGTCAGCGATAATGACGCACGCCCCGTGTACACAGGCTCGATGTTCGAGGTCGAAAACGGCATTCTGACTTTAGTCTCCGTGGACGGCTACCGTCTTGCCCTGCGCCGTGAGGCTATCGAAGGCCCCGCCGAGCACAACGAGTTTATCGTCCCCGGTGCGGCGCTATCCGACCTTGAGCGCATCAGCGCTCCCGACAGCGAGGAGACCGTGCGCATTTCCGTCGGCGGAAACCATGTGTCGTTCACCGTGGGCAAAACGGTCATCGTCTCACGCAGACTTGAGGGCGACTTTCTTAATTACAAAAAGGCGCTGCCCGAGGTTTTCAAGCTTCAGATAAAGGTAAACCGCTCCGAGATACTCAGAGCCACCGACCGTGTGGTGCTCATCGTAGACGAGAAAACGAAAAATCCCGTGCGCATGACCTTCAACGAAGGCTTTATAGACTTCCGCTGCACGACACCGATAGGCAAGGCCGAGGATGTGTGCTTCTGCGAGGGTAACGGCGAGGGCATGGAGATAGGCTTCAACGGCAAGTACCTCATGGACGCACTCAAGGCAGCTCCGGCCGACGAGCTCATCGTCTGCCTGAACACCAGCTCCTCGCCCTGCGTCATCCTGCCGGCCGACGGCAGCGATAAGTTCAAGTTCATGATACTGCCTATCAGATTGAGAGCGTAAAGATGGAAAAAATTCAGATAGATACGGAATTTATCAAGCTCGACTCCCTTTTGAAATTTGCAGCCCTTGTCGGCACGGGCGGCGAAGCGAAGTATGTCATTTCCGAGGGACTTGTCGAGGTCAACGGCGAGACCTGCACCCAGCGCGGCAAAAAGATCCGCCCGGGCGATAAGGTGAAGTTCGAGCGGTACGAGCTTGAAGTTACAGGCGCATGAGAGTTAACAGGATAGCCCTCAACGGCTTTCGCAACTACGACTTCGAGACGGCGGAGCTTTCCCCCGGCACGAATGTCATATACGGCGAAAATGCGCAGGGCAAGACGAATCTTCTTGAAGCGGTGTACATTTTGGCCGCCGGCAGGAGCTTTCGCACCCGCTTTGACCGTGAGCTTATAGGCTTCGGCTGCGACCGTGCGGAGATATTGGCGGATATAGTCAGCCACGAGCGGGAGCAGACGGTGCGCATAGTCATGCGAAACGGCGTGCGCAAGCAGATAACGGTCAATTCGGTAAAAAAAACGGCGACCGAGCTTGCCGGAACACTGACGGCGGTGCTGTTTTCGCCGGACGATCTCAATCTAATAAAAGAGGGTGCGGCGGCACGGCGGCGGCTCATGGACAATGCCATAAGCCAGATCCGCCCACGCTATGCCGAGTATCTTTCGCAGTTTAACAGGCTGTACGAGAACAAGACCCGCATATTAAAGGATTGGCGGGAAAAGCCGTCATTATTAGATACGCTCGACGATTTCTCCGACGGGATGTGCAGACATTCTGCGCAGTTGATCAGATATAGGGCAGCCTTTATTGAACGCCTGCGTGAGGAGGCAGCGCCGATACACGGCGAGTTTTCCGGTGCGGGCGAAAAGTTAGGTATACAGTACAGCACCGTGTCGTCGGTCAGAAATCCGCTCGGCTCGGCGCAGGAGATATTCTACGACCTGTGCGAGCATCAGGAGCGCCACCGCACGGCGGAGATAGAGTCGCAGCAGTGTCTCACCGGCGCTCACAAGGACGATCTTGTTATCACGATAAACGGTCAGAACGCACGCAGCTTTGCAAGTCAGGGTCAGACGAGGACGGCGGCACTGTCCATAAAGCTTGCCGAGCGTGAAATTTACCTTGACGAAACGGGCGAGTACCCGATCTTGTTGCTGGACGATGTGCTGAGCGAATTGGATATGCGCCGTCAGGAGTTTGTCCTCAACCGCATAGGCGGCGGACAAACGCTCATCACCTGCTGCGAGGACGAGGGCATTTCCAAGCGCACCGGCGGCAAGGTGATGCATGTCGAGAAAGGCAGGATACGTTGATGTATCTGCATTTAGGCTCGGGAGCGGTCGTGCCGACGGAGAGTATAGTCGGCGTGTTCGACCTTGACAACACAAGCCAGTCGCACATAACGAGGAAATACCTCACGGCGGCGGAAAAATCGGGGCAGGTCATCAATGTCGCCGAGGATATACCCAAGTCGTTCGTTGTCTGCCGGGACTCCGACGGCGTGCGGGTGTATTTAAGCCAGATGGCGACACAGACGCTGCTGAAAAGAGCAAACGAAAATAAAATTTACTGATTTTGATTTTTTGTTGTACGCAAATGTACAAGTTTCGCCCGAATGCGGCCTATATATGAGAAGATTAATTTTGAAAGGCGAGAATTTTCTATGTCTGAAATAAACGAAAAAATAACACAGGAATACGACGCATCACAGATACAGGTGCTCGAGGGTCTGGAGGCTGTCAGAAAGCGCCCGGGCATGTACATCGGCTCGACCTCATCGTCGGGTCTGCACCACCTTGTGTACGAAATTGTCGATAACTCCATCGACGAAGCGCTTGCAGGCTACTGCGACCGCATCGAGGTCGTCATAGAGCCCGGCGATGTCATCTCCGTCGCCGATAACGGCCGCGGCATCCCCGTAGACATTCAGGAGCAGACCGGCAAGAGCGCACTTGAGGTCGTTTTCACCGTGCTGCACGCAGGCGGCAAGTTCGGCGGCGGGGGCTACAAGGTCTCCGGCGGCCTGCACGGCGTGGGCGCATCGGTCGTCAACGCAATGAGCGAATGGCTCATCGTTCAGGTACACAAAAACGGCAAGATATACGAAATGCGCTTTTCACGAGGCCACATTACGCAGGAGATGCGCATAATAGGCGACACCGACCGCACCGGCACGACCGTTCGCTTCAAGCCCGACCCCGAGATGTTTGAGGACACGGTTTATGACTACGACATTCTGCACACCCGTATGCGTGAGCAGGCTTTCTTAAACGGCGGCCTGTATATCTCCACGGAGGATAAGCGTGAGGGCAAGGAACAGAAGGACGAGATGTGCTACGAGGGCGGCATCCGTGAATTCGTAAGCTTCATTAACCAGAACAAGACCCCACTGCACAACGATGTTATCTACATGAAGGGCGAGCGTGCCGACTCCGAGGCCGAGATAGCGCTTCAGTATAACGACAGCTATAACGAGATAATAGTCTCGTTTGCAAACAACATCCACACCCCCGAGGGCGGCATGCACGAGACCGGCTTCCGCACGGCGCTTACCCGTGTATTGAACGCCTACGGCATTAAAGTCGGCCTTCTTAAAAACGACGATAAGCTCACCGGCGAGGACTGCCGTGAGGGCATGACGGCGATAATTTCCGTCAAGCTCACCGAGCCGCAGTTTGAAGGTCAGACCAAGGCGAAGCTCGGCAACTCCGAGATGAGAACGCTTGTTGACAGCGTGGTTTCGGATAAACTGGAGCAGTTTTTGGAGGAAAACCCCGCAGTCGGCAAGGCGATAATCGAAAAGGCGATGACCGCCTCCCGTGCAAGGGAAGCCGCAAGAAAGGCAAGAGAGTCCGTGCGCCGCAAGACCGGTCTTGAGTCCGGTCAGATGCCGGATAAGCTTCAGGACTGCAACGAGCGTGACCCGAGCCTTTGTGAAATTTACATCGTCGAGGGCGACTCGGCAGCAGGCTCGGCAATCCAGGGCCGTGACTCAAGATTTCAGGCCATCCTTGCCATGTGGGGCAAGATGCTCAATGTCGAAAAGGCCAGAGCCGACAAAATTTACGGCAACGATAAGCTCTACCCGCTCATCGTGGCACTGGGCGCCGGCATAGGCGATGAGTTCAACATCGAAAAGCTGCGCTATCACAAGATAATCATCATGGCCGATGCCGATGTCGACGGCTCGCATATCCGCACGCTGCTTCTGACCTTCTTCTTCCGCTATATGCGTCCGCTCATAGATAACGGCTATGTCTATTCCGCTGTGCCGCCGCTTTATAAGCTCACGAGGGGCAAGACAGTCAAGGTCGCATACTCGGACGAGGAGCGAGACAGAATTTCCGCCGAGCTCAGGGGCGACAACGCAAATGCCAAGGTCGATATTTCCCGCTTCAAGGGTCTTGGCGAGATGGACCCGCACGAGCTGTGGGAGACCACCATGGATCCGGAAAAGCGCTCACTGCGCAGGATAACTCTTGACGATGCGCTCCGTGCCGACGAGGTGTTCACCATTCTGATGGGTGAAGAGGTCGAGCCGAGGCGTGCGTGGATAGAGTCCAACGCAAAATATGTCGTCAATCTGGACATTTAAGAGGTGAAAGCTGATGGGACATAACAGAGATTATAAACCTGAGGATATAGCGTTTCCCAATCAGGTAATAACGGAATCCGAGCTTGTCAGCGAAATGCAGACAAGCTATATAGACTATGCGATGAGCGTCATCGTCGGCCGTGCGCTGCCCGATGTGCGTGACGGCCTGAAGCCCGTCCACCGCAGAATACTTTACGCCCTGTACGAGGACGGTCTGACCAGCGACAAGCCGTTTAAGAAATCGGCTACCTGCGTCGGCGATGTGCTCGGTAGGTACCACCCCCACGGCGACGCATCGGTATACGATGCAATGGTCAGACTGGCGCAGAATTTCTCCATGCGCTATATGCTCGTCGACGGTCACGGCAACTTCGGCTCGGTAGACGGCGACCCCCCGGCTGCATACCGTTACACCGAGGCGAGGATGAGCCGCATTGCCGACGAGATGCTGCGTGATATCACAAAGGACACCGTCGACTGGGACCCCAACTTCGACGAGACGAGAAAAGAGCCCCGTGTGCTCCCCTCCCGCTTCCCGAACCTTTTGGTCAACGGCTCGTCGGGTATCGCCGTCGGCATGGCGACGAATATCCCGCCGCACAACCTGCGTGAGGTCATCGACGCCTGCGTCTGCGTTCTGGATAACCCCGAGGCGACCATTTCCGACCTTATGCAGCATGTTCAGGGTCCGGACTTCCCGACCAAGGGTATTATTATGGGCAGAAGCGGCATCCGTCAGGCCTACGCAACCGGCCGCGGCAAGGTCACGGTGCGTGCCCGCTGCGAGTTTGAGGAGTTCGGCAAGGACCGCATCCGCATAATCGTCTCCGAGCTTCCGTATCAGGTCAATAAGCGCCAGCTTATCCGCACCATTGCCGAGCAGGTCAAGGAAAAGCGCCTTGAGGGCATATCCGACCTGCGTGACGAGACCGACCGCAACGGTATGCGTGTCGTCATTGAGCTCAAGCGTGACGCAAATCCGCAGGTGGTGCTCAATAAGCTTTATATGCAGACGCAGCTTCAGTCCAATTTCTCGATAATCATGCTGGCTCTGGTCAATAATCAGACCCAGCCGAAGATACTCAACCTGCGCCACATCATCGACGAGTACCTCACATTCCAGGAGGAGCTCATCGTGCGCAGAACGAAGTTTGACCTGCGCAAGGCCGAGGAGAGAGCACATCTGCTCGAGGGCCTGCTGATTGCGCAGGACAACATCGACGAGGTCATCCATATAATAAGAAACAGCTACGATGACGCAAAGCAGAATCTTATGACCCGCTTCGGCCTTGACGATATTCAGGCTCAGGCGATACTCGATATGCGCCTGAAAGCCCTGCAGGGCCTTGACCGTGAGAAGTTAGAGACCGAGTACAAGGAGCTTGAGGAGAAGATAGCGTATTATAAAGACCTGCTTGCAGACCCCGAGAAGATAAAGGCAGTGCTCAAAACCGAGCTTATCGCCATCCGTGACAAGTACGGCGACGACCGCCGCACCGAGATACAGGATGTCGAGGACGAGATAGATATCGAGGACCTCATCGAGGAGCAGGAGTGCGTCTACACCCTCACCCACAACGGCTATATCAAGCGCCTGCCCGCAAGCGAATACCGTGCGCAGGGCAGAGGCGGCAAGGGCGTGCGTGCAATGGCGACCCGTGACGAGGACTATGTCGATACCGTGTTCACCGCTTCGACCCACGACAGCATCCTGTTCTTCACCAACAAGGGCAAGGTCTATGTCCGCAAGGGCTACCGCATCCCCGAAGCCGGCAGAACGGCGAGGGGCTCGAATATAGTGAACATCCTCCCCATCGAGCCGGGCGAAAAGGTCAGCGCAATGATCGCCGGCCGAGGCATCGAGGAGGACAGCTACCTCATGTTCATCACCCGTGACGGCACGGTCAAGCGCACTGCGCAGTCGCTGTTCAAGAACATCCGCTCCAATGGCATCCGTGCGCTCACGCTCGACGAGGGCGACGAGCTGATGACCGTTTTGCAGACCGACGGCACGAAGAAGATACTCATCGCAACCCACGGCGGCATGGCGATCTGCTTTGACGAGAACGATGTCCGCAGCATGGGTCGTGACGCAGTCGGCGTGCGAGGCATAAGGCTCCGTGACGGCGACCATGTCGCCGGTGCGGGCATTGCAGACGAGGGTCTGACGCTTCTTTCGATAACCGAAAACGGCTACGGCAAGCGCACCGAGGTATCGGAGTACACGGTGCAGAACCGTGGCGGCATGGGACTTAAAAACTACAACATCACCGACAAGACCGGCAATGTCGCCGATGTCAAGGTCGTTTCCGACAGCGATGACCTTTTGGTCATCGCCGATGACGGCACGATAATACGCATGGATATTGCCAGCATCTCCGTCCTCGGCAGAAGCACGCAGGGCGTGCGGGTAATGCGCTTAAACGGCGAAGCGAAGGTGATTTCCATCGCTCTGACCGATAAGGAAGAAGCGGAAGAAGCAGCCGAGCCGGAGACTGCCGAGACTGAGGCAGCACCCGAAGAATAAGCGCCAAAAGGTTTACTGCGCACCGATAGGCTGATGTACAGACTAAACTTTCGCACGCACCCACCTGTCGGGCTACGGTAGTAACGAACAGCAGAAGCGTAGAAGCGTATTGAAAAACTTTTCTTTGTTTCGCCAAAGAAAAGTTACAAAAGAAACGCAACCAAAGGGCTTAGCCGCCCTTTGGAAACCTACACAGGGTATCGGTGCGTCCGCTTAACGGACTGCGTCAGTTAGATAAGTGCGAATAGTTTGCACTGCACCGATTGGTTGGTGTACAGACTAAACTTTAGTACGCACTCACCGGTCGGGCTGACGCAAAAACGATACCCAGAAGCGTAAAAGCGTATTGAAAAGACTTTTCTTTGGCAAAACAAAGAAAAGTTAATATATACCAACCAGCACTGATTATTATATAAAGTCAATAAGTCAATCAACCAACTATAGCAATTAGAATTTGGGAGACTGAAAAAATGGATAACAACAACAAGAAAGACAACAAGAAAGAGTCGTCCATTGGCGGGATAATTGCGTTTGTGATCGCCATTATGGTCTTTTTAGGCGACGATTTCCCCGGCATCTTCGGCATCTTGGTCATTGCCGCCGTTATCGGCGTTATTATCTATGCAGCTAACGCCGCAAAGAAGCGTCAGGAGAAAGAGGGCGGCACGGCGGATATCACCCGTGAGGATATCAAGACCGGCGCAAAGACCGGCCTTTCCAAGGTCATGACCGAGATGAAGAAGCTCGCCGAGTACGATGACGACGAGCACGATACCTCCGACCATGAGGACATCGACCACTTCTCCGAAAACCTCACCGAGGAGGAAAAGCTCGAACGCCAGCTCAAGAGCATGCTCAAAAACGGCCTCATCGAGAAGGATGAGTATAACATCCTAAGAAGGAAATTTAATCTCTGACGGGCTCTTTTCCGACCAAGAAATTTTAAGGTAATTTTGATTTAATGAAAATAGTCACCATCTACACCGACGGCGCCTGCTCGGGAAACCCCGGGCCGGGCGGTTGGGGGGCAATTTTGCGCTATAACGGCCGCTCAAAGGAGATGTCCGGCGGCGAGAGGAGCACCACCAACAACCGCATGGAGCTCACGGGCGTAATCTCGGCGCTCAAGGCGCTGAAAGAGCCGTGCATAGTCGAGCTCTACTCCGATTCAAAATATGTCATCGATGCGCTCAGCAAGGGCTGGGCTGCTTCATGGCGCAAAAACGGCTGGAAAAAGGCCGACAAAAAACCGGCGCTGAATACCGACCTGTGGGAAACGCTGCTTGATTTGTGTCAAACGCACGAGGTGCGCTGCCACTGGGTCAAGGGTCACGCCGAGAACGAGTACAACAATCGCTGCGACGAGCTCGCCGTCGCCGAACGCATGAAATTTCAATGATAGACTACACTAAAAAACCGCTTACCGTATTTGTATCGTACATAATGGGGCAAAAGAAGCTTTTTGCCATCGACATGGCCTGCGCCGTTGCGGTGTCGGCCATTGATCTTTTGTTCCCCTACATATCGAAAAACAGTATGCAGACCTACCTGCCGCAGAGCATGTACAAGACCTTTTTCATCGTCATGGCGATTTTGCTCGGCGCATATATCCTAAAGGGTCTGTGCTACTACTTTATCACCGTGGTCGGCCACCGCATGGGCGTTCTCATCGAGGCGCAGATGCGTGAGGATCTTTTCGACCATGTGCAGACGCTGTCGTTCGACTACTTTGACCGCAACCGCACCGGCACGGTGATGAGCCGGCTGACAAACGACCTGTTTGAGATCACCGAGCTTGCGCACCACGGTCCGGAGAACATCGTCATCTGCACGCTGACGATCATCGGTGCAATAATTTTGATGTTCACGATAAATGTGAAGCTCACGCTCGTGCTCGTGATTTTATTGCCGCTGTGCCTGTGGTTCACCATGAGCCAGCGCATCAAAATGCGTGACGCCAACATCGAGGTCAAGCGCAAGACCGCCGTCATCTTCTCGGCGCTGGAAAACAGCGTGTCCGGCATCCGCACGGCAAAGGCCTTCGCAAACGAGGAGCTCGAGCACGACAAGTTCCTTGCCGCTAACGACAAGTTCCGCAGCGCCAAGACCGAGTATTACAATACCATGGGTCTGTTTATGAGCGGCATGGAGTTTACCCTGAGCATCATGCCCCTTGCGGTCATCGCCTTCGGCGGCTATCTCGTGATGAAGGGCTCATTAAATTACATCGAGCTTGTGACCTTTACCCTGTATGTCACGACCTTCGTCACGCCTATCCGCAAGCTTGCGCAGTTTGCCGAGCTTTACATGCAGGGCACGGCAGGCTTCGAGCGCTTTTTGGAGCTCATGCGCACCGAGCCGACGCTCAATGACAGAAAAGATGCAAAAAGCTTGACAAAAGTAAAAGGGCGTGTAGAATACAGGCATGTGAGCTTTAACTATGATAAGGCCGATGTGCTGCACGATGTGAGCATAACGGTCGAGCCGGGCAAAACACTGGCGCTCATCGGCCCCTCCGGCGGCGGCAAAACCACCATGAGCCAGCTTCTCATGCGCTTTTACGATGTAAACTCCGGCGCCGTTTTAGTAGACGGAAACGATGTGCGTGACCTGACGCAGGCCTCCCTGCGGCAGAATATCGGCATGATACAGCAGGATGTGTATATGTTCGCAGGCACGGTGCGTGAAAACATCCGCTACGGCAGACCCGATGCGACCGACGAGGAGATTATCCAAGCCGCAAAGCTTGCCGAGATACATAACGAGATAACGGAAATGCCCGACGGGTATGACAGCTACATCGGAGAAAGAGGCGTCATGCTCTCCGGCGGACAGAAGCAGCGCATTTCCATCGCCCGTGTGTTTCTCAAAAATCCGCCCATCCTCATTCTTGACGAGGCGACCTCGGCGCTCGATACCGTGACCGAGCAGGCTATCCAGGCTTCGCTCGATAAGCTCAGTGTCGGCAGGACGAGCATCGTTATCGCTCACAGGCTTTCCACCATTCGGAACGCCGACCTCATTGCGGTCGTCGAGCACGGCAAAATTGCCGAGTGCGGCACGCATGAGGAATTGCTAGCAAAAAATGGATTGTATGCCGAGCTTTATATGGCTCAGAGGGGATAAGAAAAATGAAGGACAACACTACAAAGAAACTGATTTTAGCGGCACTTCTGGCTGCCCTAACCTGCGTTGCCACGATGATCATCAAGATACCCACCCCCTTGGGCGGATATATCCACGCCGGTGATGCGATCGTTGTTCTGGCGGGCTTCCTGCTCGGACCGGTGTGGGGCGCACTTGCGGCGGGCTTAGGCTCGGGACTTGCCGATGTCATCTCCGGCTATGTGCTGTATGCACCCGGCACCTTTGTGATAAAGGCCGTCGTCGCACTGTTAGCCGGCTGGCTCATTGGCAGCAGGTTTATCAAGAACGAGTTTGCCAATGCGCTCGTTGTCGGCATCATCGGCGGTGCTGTAATGGTCGGCGGCTATATGCTGTATGAAGCCGTGTTCATGGGCTTCGGAGTTGCCGCTGCCGCCAATATCCCGATGAACGCCGTCCAGGGCGTTTTCGGCGCTGTCGCCGGTGCGGCACTGTATGTTGCGCTGAGCAAGACGAACTACTTTAAGAAATAAGTAAAAAAGCTGTGACCAACCGGTCACAGCTTTTCTTATTATAATGAAAAACAAAACTCCGCAATGTGTGATCATTGCGGAGTTTTGCTATAGAGAATATAAAATGTAAATTACATCTTGTTGAGCTTCACGGTCATCTTGGACTTCTTGTGAGCTGCATTGTTCTTATGAATAAGACCCTTGACTGCTGCGTGGTCAACAGCCTTGACTGCTACCTTGTAGCTATCGGCTGCAACAGCCTTGTCGCCTGCTTCGACAGCTGCTTCGAACTTCTTCAGGACGGTCTTGAGAGCGGTCTTGTCGGCACGGTTCTTTGCACGGAGCTCCTTGGACTTGGCGTCTCTCTTCATTGCGGACTTAATGTTGGGCATCGTGGCACCTCCTTACTTAGTAACTACAAAAATCCTGTACGGGATTTTCCGGCGAATACCGCCGGTTTTCGCCGGCTATCGGACTGAGTACGGCTCAATCTGATCGTTACTGCCGTTTGGGACTGAAAATCGATAACGAATAACGAGCATAGCTCGCAGGGAATTATTGTACCATCAACGCATTGAAAAATCAAGCATTTTCTCATATTTCCGAATATTTTTTTGTAATGCGCATTACTTGTGGTCAAGCCGGAGACACTATACAATATCTTGATTTGGAAGTGAGAAAAATGCAAAATTCCTTTGCCCGCACCGACCTTGCCCGTGAAGCCAGTCTGCGAGTTGGCGATAAGCTCGAAGGGTTAGTCACTGAGGAGCTTATAATTTCAAACTGCCGTGCCAGCCGTGTCTCCGTCACCGATAAAGCCGCTTCCGATGCCATCGGCAAGCCGATAGGCGAGTATTATACATTGGAAATGGCAGATTATGTTAAGCGACAGGAGAATTCCTTTTCCGGCTGCGCTCATGCGCTATCGGAGCTGCTGAACAAGCTGCCGTTTATAAATTCGGCAAACAGCGTTCTTATTGCCTGCCTCGGAAATAAAGCCGTTACGCCGGATGCCGTCGGCCCCGACACGGCTGACAGTCTTATCGTTACCCGCCACCTCAAGTCCTCCCTGCCGGAGCAGTTTCAAGCATTCTCATCCGTCAGCGTTTTCAGAACCGGCGTTTTGGGCACGACCGGTATAGAAAGCGCAGACGGGCTGAAAGCAATTTGCGATCTTGTCCGCCCCGACTGCGTCATCGCCGTCGATGCTCTTGCATCGGGCGAGCTATCCCGCCTGTGCCGCAATGTACAGATCTGCGACACCGGCATTTCTCCCGGCTCAGGTGTCGGTAATAACCGTGCGGCGCTCAATGCCGACACTCTCGGTGTCCCTGTCTGTGCGATCGGCGTGCCGACCGTTATCGATGCTGCCGCATTCACCGACGCAGAAGAAGCCAAGGGCTTGTTCGTCACTCCCCGAAATATCGATGAGCTTGTCAAGAGCTCTGCTAAGCTCATTGCCTACGGCATAAACCTTGCCCTGCACAAGGGCCTGACCATCGAGGATGTTGATATGCTTGTGGAGTAAATTGTTTCACATGAAACACAACTGAAATGTTTCATGTGAAACATCGGCGAAAAAATCTAAAAATGTTTCATGTGAAACATTGAAAATGACGGCGATAGCGGTTATAATAGCCTTGAGGTGAAATTATGTCCAAGATAATCGCTATTGCCAACCAAAAAGGCGGCGTCGGCAAGACGACCACCTGTGTAAACCTCTGCTGCGCTCTCAAAATGAAGGGCAAAAAGGTGCTCATCCTCGACTGCGACCCGCAGGGCAACTCGACCTCGGGCATGGGCGTTGATAAGTACTCCACCCCGGGCGCATACGAGCTGATAGCCAAAAAGGCCGATATTTACGATTGTATCCGCAAAACGCCATACGGCGATGTCATCCCGTCAAATAAGGAGCTGTCCGGCGCCACGGTCGCCCTCGTACTCGCCGAAAAGCGTGAATATGTCCTCAAGGACGCCTTGCAGCTCGTTTATAACGACTACGACTACATATTTATTGACTGTCCACCGTCTCTGGAGCTGCTGACCCTTAATGCGCTCGTTGCCGCCGACAGCATCATTATTCCGATGCAGTGCGAGTATTATGCGCTCGAAGGCATCGCAGACCTTATGACGACGATCAAACTGTGCAAAAAGCGCCTTAATCCCGGCCTGAATATCGAGGGTATCGTGCTCACCATGTACGATGCGAGAACGAACCTCACTCAGCAGGTCGCATTTGAGCTGAAGGAATACTTCGGCGGCAAGGTCTATGAGACCGTCATCCCCCGCAGCGTGCGCCTGTCCGAAGCGCCCAGTCACGGTAAGCCCGGCGTTGCGTACGACCGCATCGGTAAGGGCAGCCGTGCATATATGAAGCTTGCAGATGAATTTCTCAAGCAGGAAAGGAGAAAATGATGGCAAAAGAGCTTAAAAAAGGTCTCGGACGGGGCTTGAGCGAGCTTTTCGGCGACGATATCGACGAAAACGAAGCCGAAGGCGAGCTTCTGCATCTGCCGATAACCAAGGTCGAACCCCGATCGGATCAGCCGAGAACAAAATTTGATGACGAAAAGCTGCAGGAGCTGGCAGATTCCATCGCCCAGTACGGACTGATTCAGCCGATAACCGTCCGCAAGCAGGAAAACGGCTACTATCAGATAATCGCAGGCGAGCGCCGCTGGCGTGCAAGCCGCCTTGCCGGACTTGTCGAAGTGCCGGTGCGTGTCATCTCCGCCGATGACCGCCGTGTCGCCGAGCTTGCACTGGTCGAGAACCTCCAGCGTGAGGACTTGAATCCCATCGAGGAAGCGCTCGGCTATAAAAGCCTTATCGAGGAATACGGACTGACGCAGGACGAGGCGGCAAAAAGCGTGGGCAAATCCCGCCCGGCAGTTGCAAATGCAATGCGTCTTTTGGGTCTGACCCCCGAGGTGCTGAAGATGGTCGAGGAGGGCAAGCTTTCCGCCGGCCACGCAAGAACGCTGCTTCCGCTTGAGGATGCCGCCTTGCAGCTGAGCACGGCGAAGAATGTCATCGAAAATTCCCTTTCCGTGCGCAAGACAGAGCAGCTCGTCTCAAAGACGCTCAAAAAGCTGCGTGAGCCGGAAAAGAAGCCGACAAAGAGCGAGGAGCTTTTCGTTGACTACATCGCCGACACCGCAGATTACCTCAGCCGCACGCTCGCCCGCAAGGTGAATATCGAGTGCGGCAAGCGCAGCGGCCGCATCGTGCTTGAATTTTACGACAGTGACGACCGTGAGGCACTCATCCAAAATCTCGTCCGAATGGGCGGAACATGGCAGGAAAATAACGATAAGTAAATTCTTATTGCAATAATATAACAAGGAGTAATCAGAAATGCTTGATATAAAGTTCGTAAGAGAAAATCCCGAGAAAGTTAAGGAAAACATCAGAAAGAAGTTCCAGGACGCAAAGCTCCCCCTCGTTGACGAGGTTCTGGAGCTCGATGTGAAGTACCGTGCCGCTCTCACCGAGGGCAATGACCTTCGTGCTGCGAGAAATGCACTGTCCAAGCAGGTCGGCGTGCTGATGGGTCAGGCGAAGAAAGACCCCAGCAAGCTCGAGGAAGCTGAAAAGGTCAAGGCGCAGGTCAAGGCCGATGCCGACCGTCTGGCCGAGCTTGAGAAGGCTGCCGCCGGGATGAGCGAGCGCATCCGCACCATCATGCTCACCATCCCGAACATCATCGACGACTCCGTTCCCATCGGTCCGGACGACAGCTGCAATGTCGAGGTCGAGCGCTTCGGCGAGCCGGTCGTTCCCGACTTCCCCATCCCCTACCACACCGAGATTATGGAGAGCTTCGACGGCGTTGACATGGATGCCGCCGGCCGTGTCTCCGGCAACGGCTTTTACTACCTCATGGGAGACATCGCCCGCCTGCACTCTGCGGTGCTGGCCTATGCAAGGGATTTCATGATAGGAAAGGGCTTCACCTACTGCATCCCGCCGTTCATGATCCACGGCAATGTCGTCGAGGGCGTCATGAGCCAGACCGACATGGACGCAATGATGTATAAGATCGAGGGCGAGGATCTGTACCTCATCGGAACAAGCGAGCACTCGATGATAGGCAAGTTCATCGACCAGATGATACCCGAAAGCAAGCTTCCGCAGACCCTCACCAGCTACTCCCCCTGCTTCCGCAAGGAAAAGGGCGCACACGGCATCGAGGAGCGAGGCGTTTACCGCATCCACCAGTTTGAAAAGCAGGAGATGATCGTCGTCTGCAAGCCCGAGGACAGCAAGGCATGGTACGAAAAAATGTGGCGCTACTCGGTGGAGCTGTTCCGCAGCATGGAGATACCCGTGCGCCAGCTTGAGTGCTGCTCGGGCGACCTTGCCGACCTCAAGGTCAAGTCCTGCGACATCGAGGCGTGGTCGCCCCGCCAGCAGAAGTATTTCGAGGTCTGCTCCTGCTCAAATCTGGGCGATGCACAGGCTCGCAGGCTGAAAATGCGTGTCAAGGGCGAGGACGGCAGGACCTATCTGCCGCACACGCTCAACAACACCGTCGTCGCACCTCCCCGCATGCTCATTGCGTTCCTTGAAAATCACCTGCAGGCCGACGGCACCGTCACCATCCCCGAGGTGCTGCGTCCCTACATGGGCGGCACGGAGGTTTTAGTACCCAAAAAAGCATAAGGAGATAGAAAAATGAAAAAGTTTATTTCCGAGTTCAAGGCGTTCGCCCTAAGGGGCAATGTAATGGATCTGGCGGTCGGCGTCATCATCGGCGGCGCTTTCACCGCACTCGTCACCTCGCTCATCGATAACCTTATCAGCCCCATCATCGGCTGCTTCAGTCTCGACGGCTTTTCGGGTCTGAGCGTGACCATCGGCAAGGCGACGCTTACATACGGCGCATTCATCATGGATGTGATAAACTTCATCATCATGGCGTTTGTGGTGTTCCTGCTGGTCAAGGGCGTAAACAAGCTTGCTACCATCGGCAAAAAGCAGACCGAGGAGGAAGAGCCCGCCCCCGAAGAACCCCCCAAGCCCACCACCGAGGAGCTCCTTGCGGAGATCCTGGAGGAGATCAAGAATAAGTAAGCAAAAGAGCGTTCCGCACGGAACGCTCTTTTTACTCAATTATATCAACTTGGAAAAAGCAGAGCAGGCTGATGTATGGACTAAACTTTAGCACGCACCCACCGGTCGGGTCGATGCAATAACGATCAGCAGAAGCGTAAATGCGTATTGAAAAAATGACGGCTCATTTTATTTCCTGCTCAAGCTCGTCGAACTCGGGAGCGGAGAAAAACTCGCCGAGGGTGATATCCAGACCGTCGCAGAGCTTCTTGACTGTGCAGACGGTCGTACTGCGGTTCCGGCCGTTGATTATGTTGTTCACCGTCGACTGCGTCACACCGCTGATGTTGCACAGCCTGTTTATCGAGATGTGCCGCTCATCGCACAGCTCAAGTATCCTATCCCGCACTGCCTCGCCAATGTCCAATAGATATCACCTTTCTTTCAGAAAAATGATACCCAGAATGACTTGAAAAGCTTAACCCTTTTGAGTTAAAATAAACTCAAAAGGGTTAAAGTCGTTTTTAACTCCCGTTCAATCGTCCGTGTCGTCGTCGAACGAGTAGTCGTTGAGCTCGTCAAAATCGAGAAACTCCGCTAGGGTCATGTTGAACGCCAGCGCCAGCTTGTGCAGGGTCTTGACCCGTGGATTTTTGGTCAGCCCACGCACGATATTGTCGAGCGTCGACTGCTTGACATCGCTCATTACGGCGAGCCGATTTATCGCTATGCCCCGTTCGGCGCACAGAGAGCGGATGCGTCTAATGTAGATCTCGGAGTAGTCCATTGCAGTACCTTATTTTATCTCCTGCTCAAGCTCGTCGAACTCGGGAGCGGAGAAAAACTCGCCGAGGGTGATATCGAGACCGTCGCAGAGCTTTTTGACGGTCGAGACGGAAATTTCCCGCCTGCTTGGGTCGAGCAGACTGTACACGGTCGACGGGGTCACGCCCGAAATGTTCGCAAGCGAGTTCGGGGTAATGCCCCGCTCACCGCACAGCCCCTTGATGCGCTGCGCAACTGCGTCCTTGACTGACATATTATCACCTCAGTGACATTGTAGAAAAGTATTCGCAGATGCGTATACGCAGTTGCGTATATCGTGAAATTATGTTATGAGTTTTAGAGAAAAATAGATGATCAAACGCACCGAGCGCTTCAGCGCTTGGTGCGTAATTTTCCTATAACATAGCTTGCCGGTATCAGCACGCAGGAGATGGCGAGGTTGGCGGCGGGGACGACGAAATGCGAATAGAAGTTTAAATTATCCGAGTCCATGTCGAGGAGGACGGCGACAACCAGCATCAGCGCTGCCGAGGTCGGTATCAGAAATCGGCCGTTCGACATATCGTGCATGACGGTGTCACCGGTATCCGGCACATAGCCGAAAACAAGGCGCAGGCAGTGGGATGCAACGATGAGCATCATTGCAAAGATAGTGAAATCCGGCAGCACCCAGAGGGCGACGACCAGCGCTTCGATGCGCTCGATGGTCTTGAACACCGTAATATTTTGTATCATCGCAAAAAACGGGTAGTTGAAGCGTGAAATCAGCTCCGAGCCGTAGTTGCCGATGGCGGCGGCGCATAGCAGCGCAAACAGCAGACACACCGGCACGAGCCACAGCGAGTACGCCTTGGCACGACGGCGACAAAGCTCCCGAGGCCGCTCGAAAAATGCCGAGTACACGAAAATTCCGGCGTATATCTCAAACATCGGGATGGCGGCGATCCCGAGCTTGCCCGGCTCACCCTTTGACAGCGGCAAAATGAGGTTAAAATCAATATTCGTCAGCGCAAAAAGGAGCACCAGCACAAGCACGACCACGAGCGTCGGCGAGAATATGCGTGCCGAGCGCAGCAGCGCCCTGCGTGGGCCGAGTGCGGCGGTCAGGCCGAGGGCGAGCATGACGATGACGAACGGCCACGCATTGCCTGCCGGGTAAATGGTGCAGATGAAACGCTCCGCCCCCGAGCGCAGGATAAAGCCGCAGCAGAAAATTAAAAACGCTGCCGTGCCGCCGAGCACCACCGAGCCGAGGGCTCTGCCGTTGGTGCGCATGATCATCTCACCGAGGCCCTCGCCGCTGTGCCGTTCGGCCAAAAACGCCGACAAAAACCACACATACAAAACGAGAAACGGCAGTGCGACAATGGGCGCGACCCAGCTTGCGCTGCCTGCGGTCTGCGTATTGAATTTCGGTATCAGCCGGACGGCGGGCGCAAGCGACGACACGAAGATAAGCGCCATGAGCTGCCGCCGGTCAAAGTCTGGTTTCATTCCGAGCTCCCCAAGCTGACATCGAAGCTGCGGTCAACCTCCGCCTCGACGCCTACATTATAATATATATCACGCAGCCGCTCCGACAGGTCGGCGCTCGCACCGTGAAGGCGCTGCGGCTGCTTCCGTTCGAGAACTTTGCCGAGCTGCAAAAAGTCGCACTCAAGCGAGCGTGAGATGTCGAGCACCTGCATGACCCAGCGCTCGACCTCGTCGGCCAGTGCACGGTTGAGCTCCTGCACACCCACGCTGCCGGTCGTCTCGGACAGTGCGGCGCTGAGCGTTATCTTCACATCGAGCCCCGCCAAAACTCCGCCGCCGAACATGGGCGTTATGCGGCAGGCGCATTTATCAAGCTGCACGGTGGCGGTATCATTGCCGACCCTGAGCTTCACGGAGCTGGGACCTACTTTGTTTTGCAGGACATTCACGCCCTTGGCGCAGTCTACCGGCACGGCGCCGACGGCTCGGCCGTTTTTGATGACCGCAAAGCCGTCGGGTATCGCCGTGAGCTCGGCTGCCTTCGCCTCCTTGACCGCCTTGTCCGCTTTGACCGATTTTACCGCCGTGATGAGTGCGCAGCCGTTTTCGTCCAGCGACGACACCACCTCGGCGGCGCTGAAAATGACCCCGTCGCCGCGCAGGATGATGTTGCGCTCGAGCGAGCGCAGAACGCTTGTTGCGTCGTAGGTCTCGCCGCCGGCGCCGAGCACCAGCTCAGATGCCGTGCCGTTTGTGACGACGAAAAGCGGAATATCGAGCCTGAGATCTGTCGAGCGCTCGATGTAATCGAGAAACGGCTTCACCGATTCCTTCGCCGAAGCTCCGCCGATGGCGATGTATGCCGTGTGCGCAAAAAAAAGATCCTCCCGTGCGCTGTAGTCCTGCATCTTCTCCTCGGCAAGCGTAAACGACGGCGCTTCTGCGGCCAAGCGGGCAACGCCTGCCGAGCCGGACTGCTCGGCGCCGCTTTCGCCGCCGCCTCCGCCGCCTCCGCCGCCTGCGCTGTCGCTGCCGGACGATGCCGACAGACGCACGCCGCCGGATGTCCGGTCAAAGCCTAAGGTCTGGATGACCATGAGCTGCTCGAGCTCACGGTAGTTTGAATATATCGAGCCGCCCGAGCAGCCGGTGAGCAGTGCCGCAAGAACCAAAACTGCGGCTATGCGGAAAATTTTCATCTCTGCCTCCTTTTGTCGGGCGTGTTAAGCTCCGGCTCACGGAATTTGCGCTCCGGCAGCGGCTTTCGCAAAAATGTGCGGCTTAAATTTTTCGGTCTGCCGCCGGAGAGCGGCGCCGTGTAGTTCACGCCGTAGGAATCCATCGTGCACAGGTACCATATCAAAATGCAAAGCGCCGCCGCCACGCCGAACAGCCCTGCGAGTATCGCTGCGACTACGAGCGCAAGGCGGCACACCCGAAGTGCGGCGCTCATGTCCTGACTCGGCTGGGCATAGCCGGCGATGCCCGCCGTCGCAACGACGATGACGGCAATGGGCGAAATGACCTTCGCCTCGACCGCCGACTGCCCCACGATGAGCGCACCGATTATCGAGACCGTTTCGCTTATCGGGTTCGGCAGCCGCAGCCCCGCCTCCTGCAAGAGCTCGAACGCAAGCAGCATGCCGATGACCTCAAGCGCCGTCGAAAACGGGACATCCTGCTTGGACGCAACGATGCTCATGAGTAATTTTGTCGGTATCATCTCCTGGTGATACATCGCCACTGCCACATACAGCGCCGGAAGCGCCAGCGCCAGCATCACCGCAAGCCAGCGCACGATGCTCAGCATCGTTGCGACCAGCCAGTGCTGCGATTCGTCCTGCGGCACACGCAGAAACTCGGCGAAGGTCACCGGCAGCATGAACGCCATCGGCAGCCCGTCCACGATGAGTCCGACCCTGCCCGACAGAAGCTGCTGGGCAAGGCGGTCCGGGCGCTCGGTGTGCAATAGCTGCGGAAACAGCGAGCGTGGGCGGTCGGTGATGTACGCCTCGATGGCTCCGCTCGAGAGCGCACCGTCAATGTCCACGGCATCGAGCCTGCGCTCCAGCTCCTCGATTATCGCAGGGTCGGCCACGCCGTCAACATACATGATGACCGCCTTTGTCCGGCTCTTGCGGCCGAGCGTCAGGCTCTTTGCCTTAAGCGCCGGATTGTATATGCGCCGCCGCACGAGCGCCGTGTTTGTGCGCAGTATCTCGACGAAGCAGTCCTTGCCGCCCTTGAGCGATTGTTCGATCTTCGGCTCGGTGATGCCACGCTGGTTTTTGCTCTTGACCTCAAAGGTCACGGCGCAATTGGTAAACACCACCGCCACGCAGCCGGAGCAAATGTCGTCGATGACATCGTCAAGGTCGCCTCGCAATTTTGCCTGCGCACTGTACACCGCACCCTGCATCAGCCGCTCCGGCGTGGGGTCGCTGCCCGAGCGGATGAGATCGGTCAGCGGGCGCAGGATATCCCTTGCCGTATCGCCGCCGTCGGTGATACCGTCGAGCCAGCAGACAAACAGCGTTTTGTCCGCAACGAGCCCCGCCCGTATCTCACGGTGCTGAAAGTCCGAGCAGTCATCAAAAATATTTATAATGGTTTCACGCCCGATCGAGCCCTTGAACCGAGGCTTTTGCTCGGGGTGGGGCGCACCGTCGGGGGCTTGCTTTGAATTAAAAATAGACATATAGTAATTGTAACCACAACTGAACACAATATTTAGTGCCGGACAAAAATAGTTCAAAATTATTCGCAAAATAGCTAAAAAAACTGTTGACAAAGGGCAAATTGGGTGGTATTCTAACAAAGCGCTTCGGGTGAAGCAAGACAATTGAAAAAGCTCGAAAAAAGTTTTGAAAAAAGCCTTGACAAAGCGGTTCGGCTATGATATATTAATCAAGCTGTCCGCTGAACCGGACGCAAAGAATTGTACCTTGAAAATTAGATAATGTAAGAACAACAGCTTATGCTAAATAAGCACCA
>ERZ857629.311-NODE-311-length-72218-cov-12.525643_pt1 | contig 72218 bp, 69 predicted proteins | sample MGYA00519700_ERZ857629 | MGnify/ENA primary metagenome ERZ857629 (study PRJEB31778, sample SAMEA3449351) | human gut metagenome | biome: human gut; feature: human-associated habitat; material: faeces | place: United Kingdom | collected 2010/2012 ... | reverse complement strand
CAGCGTGCTCTTGAACTTCACAGATTCTGGAAAAAGAGCGGCATTGATTTCTCCGTCATGCCGAAGTGCGAACTGGTCATAAGTGGCAGCGGTGAAGGCGGCGTTCCGAGGGACACCACGCGTGAGGAATTCAACCAGCGATTCTTGATTCACATTGTTCCGGTTATCGGTAATATACGAATGAACGACAAACAGGAGTCCGTTATCAGCAGGTAATGCCCAGGATGTTCACCATATGTACCATCTTTATTTGCATTCTTCAAGCGATTGTAGGCTGCATCAGCTATCCAGATGCCGGCAGCGAGGTTTGGATGGAGCTTCCGGCTCACGCTGATACAGATTGCATCATTGAATACAATGGTTATACTGTCTCATACGATGAGGCTGCGCGTATTCCGGCTTGGGTTGCTTATGAACTGACATCTGAGGAAGCCAATGGTACCATAGGCCGCAGCGGCAAGAATTTTCGACCTGATGATAAAGCCAAAGTGGTCCAGGCAGACAATTATGACTATCGCAATTCTGGATGGTCGCGTGGGCATATGGCTCCTGCAGGCGATTTCAAGTGGGATGACGGAGCAATGTGGGATACATTCTTTTACACCAATTGCTGCCCTCAAGATGAAAAAATGAATAACGGCAGTTGGCACGTCCTGGAGAATAAAGTCAGGACCTGGGCGAGACAATTCGGAAGCGTTTTCGTCGTTACCGGCCCAATTGTGGGTCAAAACCAAGAAGGAAAGATAGGTCCCCACAAGATTACGGTTCCTGATGCGTTCTTCAAGGCACTTCTGGTCTACAAAGATGAATCCTATCACGGCATAGCATTTGTTATGTTCAACAATCCCACGAAGCAAGGGCTTTCAGATAGTTATTTGAGCATCAATGATTTGGAAAAGCTATCTGGTCTCGACTTCTTCCCGTCGCTGGATGATTCCATCGAGGAAACTATCGAGGATGAAGTAGACTTGAAATTCTGGAATATACGCTGAATAAGAGCGATAGAAAGAAACTCCAGACCGGGTTATACATCGGATTGTCAATAGTGGCCGGGTATCGGATTTTCCTTGTTATACAAAATAAAAAGAGTTGCTTATGAGCCTCATCCGATTCATTAACATACTTCTGACTACAGCTACTTGTTGAGTATATAGTTGCACCTGGGATAATTCGAGCAGCCATAGAACTGCCCGTATTTTCCATTTCTCAGGACGAGATTGCCGCCGCAGCGGGGACACTTGCCGCTGGCCACGGCCGCATCCCGGCGCTCTTTGTTACGGTTGACGTTATCGAGGTGTTGCTTGCGGTCTGATTCTGCGGTGGATATTACTTCAAGAATGCGTCTGCGGTAGAAACCCACCTGTTCGGCGGACAGGACTCTGTCCCGGAAACGTTTGACGTAAGGAACGACCTGCCACATCTTCAGGACCGGTTGCTCGGCAGCCACATAAAGGTCGGTATCATACGGAAATACGACGATTCCATAGATGGGAATGTCGTTGTCGAAGACGAGCCTGCGCAGGGTTTTGATATGACCGGCATTCTGCCAGATCGGATTCCTCAGTTGGTGCTCCTGGGTGGTGCCGTAACGTTTATAGCCCCAGTCCGGCAGGTACTGTTTCCAGAACTCGGCATTCCCGCTGCCATATACCTTCCCGTGTACATTCTTTGTTTCTATGACGAAGACACCATAGCGGGAGAGGATGATATGGTCGATTTGTGTCGTGTAATTTCCGTTTCGCAGCAGTAAGTCATTGAATACTTGGTATTCTTCACATTCCAAATCAGCCAAATAGGAAGACACTTCCCGTTCCCCATTCTCTCCGATACGCTCTGCCCGTGAGCTGCGTCTGGGAGAAAACAGCGAAGCCCAGAAGCCTTTTTCCTCCTTAACGGCGCTACCGGAGAATTGCGCTTCGCGGTTTTTCCTGCGAAAGCGCTGGCGCTTGATGCCCTCGATGACAGACTTTGCAATCAGATAAAGGGCAAGAGCGCCGATGGCGACGAAGCCTGCTATGAGAAGGGTATTCTTCAATGCGATTTAGTGAAAACAATCTAACAGTATACTGTTGGGGCGAGTCTTTTATGAGCCCTTTATAAGCCCTTTGTAATTATCGGCGAAAGAAATATAATATTCAGAATAGTAGTAACTTACAGTACTGAAACAAGAATCTGCACTCGTTTTATCCATTGAATTTTGAGCCCTTTGTGAACCCTTTGACAACGTAATATGTTCCCTTGCCGGTTGTGCCCTTCACTTCAAGATAATCGGACAAAGAAGCCAATAGTCGCGTGGCTGTGGGTTTACTGACCTTGGCCATCTCTTGAACATCAGTGTTCGTTATGCGCCCGTTCTTCAAGGCGAATTCAACGGCCAGGATGCCTCGCTCGCTTATTCCTGCCTCCTTAAGCTGCGCAGCAGGACTGCTGAAGAACGTGACCATCAGCCCACCGAAGGATGTGTCGAAAAGGGGCGGAAGGAGTTTCTCAGCAATAGCGCCATTCACAATCTTCCCGATACCTCGGCCCCAGGCCTCGACTTCTCCACAACGGAAAAAGGCATTGGCGATAGCAGGATTAAAGGCCCGCGACGGGTGCTTCTTCAGCAGGCTTTCGACTGTCCAGGATTCCGGAAGCTCGCCGGGATTCCAAAAGACGATGCGGCCGGGATAGACACTAATCTGAATTGGTATCTGCTCCTGGTAATTCTTATGAGCCACGGCGTTCAGAATACACTCTCGCAAAGGGTCTTCAGGGAAAGGAGGTGTCTCAACTCTCTGCAGACCTTGGTACGTGATCATATAGTTCATGTACTTTGTCGTAAGCAGATCGAAAGTGCGGTCAACCTGCTGGACCAGACTGCCGTGAACCTCATCCTGGAAGGCCAGGTCAGAGTCTGAACGGAAGAATCCAATCTTGACGAAGGCTCCGGGGAAAAGTTTCTCCGGCTTGGGATGGAACATCAAGATGCCGGCACGTGTGATCTGTTCATCGACCATCATGTCAAGTGAAGTCAAGAATTCCCTGGCACTGTCGGAAAGCACCTCCGGGTCCATTCTTTTCTTCTTGATACCGCTTTCCTTGAAGTCCCGGATGGATTGCGCATCAAGATCTTCCGGTTTCACGGAAGGAACTGGGACGTTGCACCAGCGAATGCCGACTTTGTCGAGGAGGAACTTGTTGAGGGCCGCGCCTTTGAGCTCCTGCTTTGTGCTGCCGGAACGATAGTGATACTGCCCTTTGTAGTTCACAGGATAGGGATACGGCTCTACGACTATCTCGATGTAAGCCTTGTCGCCTTCGTGGTGAAGGTTCACATCTACCATAATACCCAGAACATCACGCACTTTGTTCGGCAGGTCTTCCATCAGTTTGTCGGCATTGTCCAGACCTACCGGCTTATGCGGCGGGTCATCATCCACACCAAGGAAGATACGGCCGCCAATGGCGTTGGCGAATCCGCAAATCCACTTGTAGTATTCGTCTTTCCAGATAGACTTGTATTCTATGTTCTGACTTTCGTCCATACAAAACGCGTTTAGTCTGACAAATATAGCGATTTTAAGCGAGCTTTCCTTGGGCGCGATTTTTTTGCAGAGTGATCTGTCGCAGGTCATTCCGTCCGGAAAACTTCCTTGTAGTTCCGTATGAAGTAGTCAATAGCCTTTATACAGGAACGGAAATCGTAGTTGGTTGACGGGAGATAGAAATAACTGAACATGTCTCGCAAGACGGTTCAACGCGTTCTGCGCAAATATGCCGAAGCGATTGCAGCAGAAGATCCTGACGAGGCGCTGCTTGAGGCGCCGCCGAGACCCCCAAGGATGCCACATCTATTGCAAATACCCTTAAGAATGAGTACATTTGAGGAAATACCACATAAAACACAATTAAAATGGTTAAGTATCTTTTTTATGAGCCTTTTGTTTTTTTGTTACTTGTTTTGGCGTCATGCCAAAGTTCTGTTAATATGGTGCCTATAAAACAACAAAAGTCTTCCATTACTAAAACGTCGGATGGGTCTGTAAAAGATGAATATTCGATTTCCATAGTTGATATTGAACGCTACATGGACCTTTGTGGTCGAAATGTTAAGCATTTAATTAGTCCATATTTGATGGGTAGCGATACGTGTCTTTTTATTGTACAAGCTGATTCTGAGTGGACTGTATTCTCTGGAGACAGAAGAGTCAATCCGATTATTGCAAAAGGTAATGGTGTTTTGAACATGAATTCTACAGATGAATATGTTTGTGTTCTTAATGAGATGGCAAAATCCATTTGTGACGTCAAACATGGGGGAGGGTTTGTTGACGAAAATGCGTTAGACTTATGGGAGATAATTTCTCCTAGAATCCGAAAAAAAGAACCAACAAAAGCTGGACAAGAAAAATGGGTGATAAGAAAATTTATGTTTAACTCTCAAATGTATGTAGAAAAGGTCGTTCCTCATTTGATTAGTACTAGATGGGGGCAAGATACCCCATGGAATGACAAGTTCCCTATAGATTACTCCGTTTCAAGTGGGTCTTCAATATATAGGTGTAAAACTGGTTGCGTTGCCGTGGCTGTAGCACAAATGTTTTATTATTTGCACTATAACAGCGCAAATGGTGAACCAAGCAGATTGTATACTGATGTTTCTTGTAATCCATTCATTTATGGGGAAACAAATGACATAGGTTTCTCGAAAAATAAATATACAAATGATCCGCAGAGATGGAATGATATGGCTTTGACAAAAGAAGGCCCTGGTAACTTTAAGTATGTTGGGGATCTTATGATGGAAATAGGAAACAGTTTTGGTATGACATATTCTGCGAGAGGTAGCGGAGCATTTATGCAGAATACGAGTGCATTGAATCAGTTTGGAATAACTTGCTCTAATTCTCCATATAGTAAAAGAATACTTATTAGTGAACTTGATAATCAACGACCTGTTATTATTACTGGTTATGCGAATAATGCTGGACATTGTTGGATTATTGATGGATATCGTAGAGAGAAAACTGAATATGAGATGATGTGTTATTGTGAGTATACCTCGGATTGGATTGCCACCGATGAAGTGTTTGATACATTTGAACAGGCAAGCAGAAAATATGGTTTTGAAAGTGAAGAGGAGTTTAGGCCTTATCCTACTAGAGTGAGCGTGGAGGATTATATTCTTATGAACTGGGGTGAAGACGGACAGGGATCGGAAAGTTGTTATAATTCCACGGCTCCTTGGGTGTTCTCTAGTGGTTCTACAAATGTGAAATTTGACCATGATTTTACGATTTTTTATAATTTCAGATGAATAGATTATCGGTAATAACTATTGTTTGGTTGTCTATGGTTTTCGTAGGATGTGCTCCCATCCTAATCCCTGACATTCCTCAGATTGGGCCGATCAACGAATATAAATATGTTTTCTGTAATCGTGATGCTGATGTCCTTTCTGTAAAGGGTTGCGATGTGGCCAGTGGCTGTTTGATGGAATTGTCGGTGTTTAATTGTCAGGAAATAATTGATAATCCCGAACTTAGGACATACAAACGATTTCGCAAGCGCCCTGACGAAGTGATGATGCGTCAGTTTAATCTGTCGAGCAGAAACATGTACAATGATTATGATGGACCTGTGATTCATAAGTTATGGTTTGTCGTAGTGGAGCAGCGGACCAGTGAATGTGTTTCATTGTCCATAACCGCAGACCGTGTTATGTATGGCCGTCCGGCGGGCAGCAATTTGTCTGATAAGTTTATTATTCTTACAAACGATGAGGAGTATCTGTTTTCTTATGACAAGCGACGCTTATATAGAAATTGCGAAATTACCATAGATGAATATCTGGCTATGCGCCCTATGGTTCTTCCTGTTATGAAATTGTCGATGTCCGAAGTTCCGGAAGAACAGCTCCCGATGGAGGTTACGTTTACCATAGATATCGGACTTTCTGGAGGCAGGCATCTCGTGAATGATATTTGCATCAATATGAAATGATATGAACAGAATCAGAACGGTATTGATGTGGCTTTTGATGTTTGTGATGGTTTCTTGTGTTGAGGAACTGGACTTTAGTCGTGATTATTCCCCGAAACTGACGGTTAATTGCGTTCTTAAACTTGAAGAGTCCACACAGGTGGTGGATATAAAATATAATGCACCAAGGAATGGCACCTATGCTGAAGTATCTGAAGCCGAAGTGCTGCTCTATGCTGATGGAGTGTTGGTGGGCCCTTTTGAGCGGACGGCATTTTGTCGTTGGGAAATAAAGTGCACTCCTGAAAGCGGGGTCCGGTATCGCATTGAAGTTAATGTTCCGGGTATGCCCGTCGTATCAGGAGAGACAACAATGCCTTATCCACCAAAGATTGAAAAAAGCCGACCGGATGGTGTGCATGTCCGGAATCTTATTCAAGGTAAAGGTGATTCGTCTCCCATTTGGATGTGTACATTACTTAAGAGAGACGCTTGGAATGCTGATAAGGAAATCCCGTCGGATTACATGGACAGTTATATAATTACGCAGAGTATTTCTACCAATCACCCTTATGTGGACAATTTCAATATCACAGGGAAGAGTTTTCCCAGTACCGGGAAAATCCCGAGTGTGAATCCGGATCACGATGGTTTTATCCGTGTACCGTCGCTAAACCTTGATGACAGCCTTGAATTTGGGGTCGAAGGGTTCTTTTCCAATACGATTCTGTCCGTTATGAGCATGTCTGAAGAATATGACCGATACCTCAAGAGCAGTTACCAGAAGATGAGCAATTATTATACCGGGGCATTTTACGACTTTCTGGAAGAGGATGTTGTCTATAGTAATATTAGTGGAGGTCTGGGAATTTTTGGAGCGTGTGCTGAAAGACTATTTCTTTATAATGTCTATGGGCAGTAGGAAATATATTGCACTCGTGTTGTGTGTCTTTGGCTTTAGCGTGGCTGCTGCTCAGGTGGATACGTCCAGGGTTGGCAATTCTGTTCTGGATAGCGCAATGGTAGTGGCCTCTTACCCCAAGCTTGAAGGCAAGGGGAATGTGTATCTATATACGGTGGAAAAGTCGGCGGGTATAATCTCTGTGGCAGGTGAACCTGATGTGGTGAGGCAACTTGCATGTCTGCCTGGCGTTTCAACCGGAATAGAAGGGTCTCTCGGAATGTTTATTCGCGGTGGCAACAGCAGTAATTGCAGAATACTGATAGACGGGGTCCCTGTTTATAATGCAACTCATGCATTTGGCTTGATGTCATCGCTTCAGTCGGAAAGTATTGCATCATCCCGAATATACACCGGAGGGTTCAAGTCTTCCTTTGGGAATTATACATCCGGTATTGTCTCGGCGACACAGAAAACCGGGGCAGTCGAAAAATTTGGCGCGAGCCTTACACTTTCTCCGTATATGGAAGGAGTGCATTTTGAGGTGCCCGGTAAGGTCTCTGTAAGGTTTGGCGCAAGGTATTCCACGGCACCACTGATAGCCAAGTATGTTATGAACAACTACAAAGACAAAATTGCCGTTTTGGAAAAATGCAGCGATAATTATCAGTTTTCCGGGAATGTTTTCGATGTAAACGGAGGCGTTTCATTCAAGATGTCTGCCAATACTGTCGTAAATGCTTTGGGCTTTTATTCGAAAGATAAGTTCCTGACCAGCGACAACGGTTTTTATGTGGATACGGGGTGGCAGACATGGATGGGAAAACTTGGTCTGTCAAGCGTTGTCGGTGAGTCCAAACTAAATGTCTCTTTTTATGCTACGGGGTATGATACTCATACGCTTCAAGAAGTTTTCTATACTGACGGAGAGTGCGCTTCGCGGGTGAAAATCAATGCCGGATTGACGGAACTGTGTCTTGCGACAAATGTCAATCGTACTTTGTCGGGCAATGCGGGTCTGGAATATGGTCTTGACGTCAAGAGACTTTGGGGAACTTGCAACATATCTGCTTTTGCAGATTTGAAGACCAAGGTTGGACACAATATTGACTTCAATGCCGGGCTTCGTCCTACTTGTCATCTTGATGCCGGCAATACGAGAATTAACATGGATGTGCATTTGCTCTCTGATTTTATGATAAGAGATTGGCTTGGGCTCGAACTTGCGTTGGACAGGACCAATCAATATTTTCATACGTTAGAGGGATTACCTACATCGTATCCGATGAACTTGACGGTGCCTTTGACCCAAAAATTTCCTGAAGAGACGACCAATCAGATTTATGCAGGCCTGTTCTTTGCTCGGAATACTCCGGCCATAGGATTCTTAGGACAATTGGATATCAATGTCAACGTCGGCGCATATTATAAATATATGTCCAATATGGTCTCCTATATTTCTTCGGTGAATCTTGTTAAGAATAAATCCACCAGTTGGGAGAATGATGCCGATTGCGGTTCGGGACAGTCTTATGGCCTTGAATGTCTCCTGAACATAAACTCGGAGCGTCTGTCCGCGAATGTTGCATATACGCTTTCTCATACGGATAGGGTATTTCCAATGATTAACGGTGGGGCGCGCTATCCGTTCAAATTTGACCGTCCCCATATACTGAATCTCCAATTTGATCTTTCTGCGGCAGAGTACAAGACCAGAAAAAAGAATAATGGCATATCCCACCACGTTATATGTAATATGAGCCTTAGTTCCGGTTCCAGGATGACTGCTGTTGTCGGATCTTACGAACCTTATCCATATCCTTATTATTGGGCGCCTGTCGTGAATCCGCGGACAATGCCACATTATTATGCCATAGACGAGTATTATTATACCCGTCCGGAAATGTCGGCAATGAATGGGGTGGTAGTCCCGATGTATTTCCGGCTGGATCTCGGGTACGCATTAAGAATAGAATCGTCCCGTTCAAGTCACGAACTGACTTTGTCGGTATTCAATGTTACCAACAGACATAATCCATATATGATTTATAACGAAGACGGTGTATGGAAACAGTTGAGTATTATGCCAATACTCCCTTCGATCCGATATAGGATGACTCTTCGCTCTTAGTGTGTGACGTAGCCCTCGGGATTCTTGCCTACGAGGTGGAGGGCTTCGTATTTTTTCTGGATGAGCTCGGTGTCAGCGCGGGCGTCGTCAGTGCAGATGAATCTTTCTCCGATGCTGATGTGCTTGTTGCCCCAGTTGAAATATCCCAGGTACACCGGACAATCCATAGCCCTGGCGATGGCGTGGTATCCCATCTTCCAGCGTTTCACCGGCTTGCGAGTGCCTTCCGGTGCTATGCACAGGTGAAATTCGCCTTGCGCCTTTTCCATTTCCGAGATGACGCTCCTTACTACGGTGGCGCCGTTTCTACGGTCTACCGGGATGCAGCCGAATTTGCGGAGAATCGGCCCGAGAGGCCAGAAGAAAAACTCTTTCTTTATCATGACATGCGCGACATGTCCGAGGCTCTTGTAATAGAAGTAAGACACCAGAAAGTCCGCGATGCTTGTATGGGGAACTCCCAATATGATACATTTCTGCTCAGGAGCAGGACCGCTGTCCGCCTGCCACCCGAGTGCTTTCATTACGCGTGCGTAGAAATTGTTCTTTTTCATTATGCCTGGATGTTGATGTCTTCAAGCTCTTCTTCACTTCGCAGGTAGCGGCAGGTAAAGTGCTGCCTGTCAACAGTATTGTCGCCCATATAGAACTCAAGAATTTCGGAGATTGACTCTTCGTCGTTCAATTCCACGAGGTCGAGCCGCATATCTTTTCCGATGAAGTGTATGAACTCCTGGTAGGAGATTTCTCCAAGACCTTTGAACCTGGTGATCTCCACTCCCGTCTTGAGCTGAGCAATGGCTTTTTCCTTCTCTTCCTGATTGTAGCAGTAGATGTTGGATTTGCTGTTCTTGACCCTGAAGAGAGGGGTCTGGAGGATGTGCACGTGTCCTCGTCTTATCAAATCCGGGTAGTACTTCAGGAAGAAGGTGAGTACCAGCATCCTGATGTGCATACCGTCATCATCGGCATCGGTCGCCACCACTATATTGTTGTATCTGAGATTTTCCAGGTCGTCTTCCACGCCAAGGGCAGAGATGAGCAGGTTCAACTCTTCGTTCTCCGCCACGCGCTTGCGGCTCTCCTTGTAGCAGTTGATAGGCTTTCCCCGCAGGGAGAAAACGGCCTGATAGTCGGCGTTGCGGGCCTTGGTAATGGTTCCGCTCGCGGAATCACCCTCTGTGATGAATATGGAGGAGTTCTCTATGTTGTCCTGATTCTTTTCGGTGATCTTGTCGTTGTAGTGGAAGCGGCAGTCGCGGAGCTTGCGGTTGTAGACAGCGGTCTTGCTGTTGCGCTCGCGGGTCTTCTTCTGGATGCTTGATATCTCAAGGCGCTCCTGCTGGGATGCTTTTATCTTGTCTTCCAGTACCGGGACGACCTCCTTGTGAATTCTCAGGTAGTTGTCCAGATTCTTGGCTACAAAGTCGTTGATATATGTGCGGATGGTAGGGCCCACCTCATTGTGCAGCACCCCGTTGGCATCCGGTTCCTGTCTTTCCCACATGTACGTGGAGCCGAGCTTGGTCTTGGTTTGGCCTTCGAAGTTAGGCTCCTGAATCTGTATGCTTACGGCACCTACGACGCCCTGGCGGCAGTCTGCCGGCTCGTAGTTCTTCTTGAAGAAATCCTTGAGGGTCTTGGCTATGGCCTCCCTGTATGCTGCCAGATGAGTACCGCCGTCGCGGGTGTTCTGTCCGTTTACGAATGACGTTATGTTCTCTCCGTATGAATTGCAGTGGCTCAGAACTATCTCAATATCCTCGCCTACAAGGTGTATCGGCGGGTAGAGGGTCGGCTCGCTGAGATTCTCGTTCACAAGGTCGAGCAGGCCGTTCTCGGATTTGTATTTGACTCCGTTGAAGATAAGCGTGAGGCCGGTCTTGAGGTAGGAGTAGTTCTTGACCATTGTTTCCACATAGTCAAGATTGTACGAGAAGTTTCCGAACATCAAATCGTCCGGGGTGAACGTGACAAGGGTGCCGTTCTTGGCGGATGTAGCCTCGTTGCCGCTTTCTTTAAGTTCTCCTCTCTCGAATCTTGCCCATGAGCACTCTCCGTCGCGGTGGGAGCAGATGTAGAATGAGGATGAAAGGGCGTTGACGGCCTTGGTGCCGACACCGTTCAGTCCTACTGATTTCTTGAATACGGCATTGTCAAATTTGGCTCCTGTGTTGAGCTTGCTGACAGCCTTGATTACGGAACCGAGAGGAATTCCTCGTCCGTAGTCTCTGATAGTCACAGTCTTAAAATCTTCTATCGTGATGTCTATCTGCTTTCCGAAGCCGGCCGCAAACTCGTCTATGGAGTTGTCCACGACCTCTTTCAGAAGCACATAAATACCGTCTGACGGATTCTTTCCATCACCAAGACGCCCGATGTACATTCCCGGGCGTTTACGAATATGTTCTACACCTTCAAGGGTGCGTATGTTGTCATCTGTATATGCGGCGCTCATTTTACAACTCCCCTAAGATGAAGAATAAAAGGTTTTTTCTGTGAAGAAGTATATACTGTGATGCTTTTGTCGAAAGGATACGGACCGTCTTCGTTGGCGTATGTGGCCTCAATGGTGCCTTTCTTGCCCGGCTCAATAGGCTCTCTTGTCCATTTTACTGCTGTGCATCCGCAACTCGAAATGACGGCGTAGATCTCAAGCGGCTCTTCTGAATTGTTCGTGAGAGTGAATGTGCAGCTCAATTCTCCGTCTTTCCAACTGACCTCTCCGAAATCGTGGACCATCTTGTCGAAAGTGACAGGACTTGCCACCGCCAGCATCAAAGTGGATATAATTGTGATAAAACTGTTCATGTATGCAAAGATAATTGACTTTTTCAAAATTTACTATTATTTTTGTGTCTCAATTAGAACGACATTATTTATTATTATGGCTTACAAAATTAATCCGGACACCTGTGTGGCTTGTGGAACTTGCCAGGGTGAATGTCCTTCAGGGGCTATCAAGGAGGGAGACGTTTATAGCATTGATCCAGATGTTTGTGTCAGCTGCGGAGCTTGCGCTGACGCTTGTCCTATGGGTGCAATCTCTCCTGAGGAGTAATCTCTGATCAGACGTGATATGATGAGGGTCGGGAGCGTTCAACGTTACCGGCCTTATTTGTATCCGAAGGCAGATTAATGATAATGTGCGTATGTTGGAAGATTTCAGACTGAAAGTTTTCGAAGCTGTCGCAAAGTCAGGCAGCTTTACGTCCGCGGCAAGGCAGTTGGGAGTATCTCAGCCGGCCGTGAGTCAGAATATTGCCGAGACGGAAAAAACTGTCGGCGTGAAGTTGTTTGACAGGGGAGCCGGGCGCTGTACTCTTACACCTGAAGGAAAGGCCTTTTTGGGCTATGCCAGAGAGGTGAATGAGGCGTACGGTCGCATGAATGCGGTGTTCAGTCGCCCCGAATCCACCCTGCTGAAATCCGTTGTGCTGGACGGCAAGCCATGCAACATACTTATAGAGAAAGGATATTTCTCATCCATCGGCGTGCCGGATGATACTCCGGCCGAAAGGGTGGTGGATGCTTCCGGTACCGCCATATTGCCGTCGTTTTTCAACACCCACACCCATGCGGCCATGACGCAGTTGAGGGGATACGCCGACGACCTGCCCCTGAAGCAGTGGCTTGAAGATTATATCTGGCCGTACGAGGACAAACTCACACCGGACGATATCCGCAAGGGCAGTGAAATCGCCTGCCGGGAGATGGTTTCATCCGGCTCCACCTTCTTTTCTGATATGTATTTTGACATAGAAGAGACGGTATCGGTGGTGGACCGGTCCGGAATGAGGGCGGCAATCGGAATCACGGTCATGGAAAATCACAGCAAGGCCGTGGAAGCCCGGAAGAAAGATTTTATAATGAACTGGTCGGACCCTACGGGCGGTCGGATTCAGCTCGTGATGGCTCCCCACGCCATATATACGGTAGGTACGACCAAACTCCGGAAGGCTGCCGAATTTGCCCGCCGGCACGGGCTCAAGCTCCATATCCACCTTGCGGAAACGCGTAAGGAGGTGGAAGATTGCGTGAAGGAATACGGGGTCACCCCGGTGAGGTATCTGGATAAGATAGGATTCCTTGGCCCTGATGTGATAGCCGCCCATTGTGTATATGTGGATGAGCAGGAATGGAGGATTCTGTCGCGCAGGGGAGTGACGGTCGCGCATTGTCCATGTTCCAATATGAAACTGGGCAGCGGACGCTTCCCGTACGAACTGGCTCTGGATTCCGGGTGCAGGATCACCCTTGGCACGGACGGGGCGTCCTCCAACAACAGCCTTGACCTCCTCGGGGAAATGAAATTTGCAGCGCTTCTAGCCAAGGTACAGGGCAATCCTACGCTGCTTAAGGCGGAGGAGGTGTTCCGCTGGGCTACGGTCAACGGGGCGCAGGCATTCGGTATCGATGCCGGTGAAATCAAGGAGAGGATGCAGGCCGATGCCGTTCTGGTGAATCTGGACAGTCCGCGTCTGCAGCCGGGCCATTCGCTTATATCTGATATGGTGTATTCCGCTGATTCGTCAGTGATATCCCGCGTGTTCTGCAAAGGGCAGGAAATATTCGGTCCCGGAAGGTGGTGCGAGTTGTCAAAATGTCGCACTGCACTGTCAAAATGTCTTGATTTTCAGTGATTTATATTTAGAATCATGCTAAATTGTCACAACCGGGCCGATTTTGTGCGTTGGTCCGCCATTTGAAGTTGGTATAGTCGTTCCGCTAAAGAATCCCAAGGGTTCGGCGGTGGAAGGATTATTAGAAAGAAAAAAATGGAGGATTATATTATGTTACCAGTAGTAAATAGAAATCAGGCTTGGTTGCCTAGCATTTTCAATGATTTGTTCGACAGCGATTTCGCAATGATGCCAGCAAAGCAGTTCGCTTCACCGGCAGTGAACATCAAGGAAACTGAGAAGGAGTTTGAAATTGAGATTGCGGCTCCTGGCATGACCAAGGAGGATTTTGCAGTCTGCATAAACAATGACAATGAACTTGTCATCGCCCTTGAGAAAAAGTCCGACAAAGAATGCAAGGAAGGCAAGAACGACAAGGAGTGCAGATGCGGCAAGGTAAATTATCTGCGTAAGGAGTTTTCATATACTTCATACCATCAGAGTTTTACTCTTCCTGAAAACATTGACCTTGACGCCGTTAAGGCTGAGATGGTAAACGGTGTGCTTGACATTACGCTGCCTAAGCGTGTTGAGCAGGAGAAAGTTCCGGCTACGCGTCGTATCGAAATCAAATAATTGTGGTTTGATTGTCGGGTGAATTGATTGTGGGGGTGCAGTTTTTCTGCATCCCTTTTTTGTTATGCCATTTGCGGGCTATGCTATCTTTGGTTTCATGCCATTTGCGGGCTTAATGAAATATTGCGCATAAAATCGGCCTGCGAGACTGTCCAGAGGCTGATTTTTCTTTTTGTGGTGCCACATGCGGCGATGCCAAACAGCCTGCGCTCTGAAGATGCACCCCGTACCATAGGAGGGCGTTTCCGGTACCGAATATCCCTTCCGTACCACAGAAGCCTGTTCTGCGCACCGAGTGCTTCAGAAAACGCGTCGCGTACCGTAGGAAGCCTTTTTTAGCACAGCACGCATATTCTGTACCGGAGAAGGCCCTCTCCGGTACGGAATTTTTCAAACTGCCAGAAAAAGGAGACATTGCCCGCACCGAATACAACAAACGCCAGAAGGAAGAGGCCCTTTCCTGTGCAGTGCTCTTCTGAAAATGCGTCGCGTACCCCAGGAAGCCTTTTTGAGCACGGCACGCATATTCCGTACCATAGAAGGCCCTCTCCGGTACCGAATTTCCCATTTTGTCCACATGACCAACCTCTTGAATTTGCAAAAACGGATTTCCTTAACCATATTTGCGACTAGTATCACTAAGTTAAGCCTCTTGTCGGGCAAACTGGTGATAACACACTTAGGAAATTATATAAAAGTTAAACTTACTATTATGAAAGATTTTGTAGTCAAAGAAAGGTCTTGCGATGTGTCCTTTCAGTCTTATGGCCCCTACTGGCACGTATACACATCTGGCAAAGAAACACCCCTGATTTTTAATACACGGGAAGACTTTGCTTTTGCTATGAACGTTGTGGCACAAGCTTATGCTTGCTCCGAGATCAACATATTCGCATTTGAAATTATGGGCAACCATTTTCATTTTGTCCTTTCAGCAGACGAAATACAGATTCATCAGTTCTGGAGTTTCATGCGCAAAAAAATGATTAAATCGTTTCCGGTGATAAAAGATGTAAAGTTGTCACTGAAACCAATAGACAACTTGCAATCTTTGCGAAACAACATAATCTACACCAACCGCAACGGTTATGTAGCCGACCCGGCACACACTCCATTCAGCTATCCATGGGGCACCGGACGCTATTACTTCAATGATTTCCCAGTGGAGCATTGTCTCTCGGATCTTTATACTCCTCAGCGGCGGCTTATGTTTCGTGGGCGTGACCCGCACCTCCCAGGACAATGGAAATTTATTGACGGATACATCTGCCCATTGTCGTTCTGTTCAATAGAATCTGGAATGGCTATGTTTCGTGATGCGCACCATTATTTTTACTTGATCAGCAAAAATATCGAATCAAATTCGGAACTTGCTTCTGAACTCGGCGGGGAGGAATTTCTCACAGATTCCGAACTATTCAAGCGCCTATTTCAAATTATAAAAAGCGAATACGGAGTCCCACAGATCAACGCTCTCGGAACTCAACAGAAAATAGATCTCGCTATCAGACTACGCCGTGAATTTCATTCCTCGAATGGGCAGATTCGCCGTCTCCTGCATTTAAGTCAATATGAAATTGACTCTCTCTTCCCCATGACAGCATAACCTGTATTTGCGCATCAGACTGCTAATCAGCCCCCGAGCAAATGTCATCAGCTATAATATCACCACTGTAAACGTTACCTCAAACATTCTCCCAGCACGAAGACGCCTCCCATTGAAGCACCCCTGAACCCCATTCTATATAGGAGGAGGGCGTTTTCGGTACAGCGCGCCTCCAGAAAACCGAGCATCAGCCACCCCCAGCGCGAAGACGCCTCCTACAACAAAACCCAATCAGGCGGAGCGCATCAACAACACGATGAGGAACGAGCTACTGAAGGGCAAAGTCTTCAGATGTATCGAGGAAGTCATTGCAGCAGTCGCTCTTGCCGTGGACTTCTACAACAACCGCCGGCCGCACATGAGCATCGGAATGATGACTCCTATGGAAGCATCCGAGTCAACCGGCGACAGGGATATGAGATGGATGAGCTACAGGCATCTGGCAATAAAATCCAGAGATAACTTGGATACCCCTGAAAACTCTTTACCTTTGCCGGAGCGTTAGGGGTTTACTGGTGGCCGTAGGACGGAAGTCAACCCCTGACAGTGATAAGACTCGGATGGTAAACCCATCTCAGGGATAACGACGATAAGTCAACTTATACCAGTAATAATCTATAAACCCGAGTCAACCTAAATCATAAAGGTACGGCGCTCTGAAGATGCGCCCCGTACCGGAGGAGGGCGTTTCCGGTACCGAATATCTCTTCCGTACCGTAGAAGCCTGTTTTTTACACCGAATGCCTCAGAAAATGCGTCGCGTACCGTAGGAGGCCTTTTTTGACACCGAGTGTCAATTCAGTACCAGAAGAGGGGGTTTTTGGTACCGAATATCACAAACGGCAGAAAGGAGAAGAGCAATTGCTTGCACCGAATGCTAAAACTGCCAGAAAGGAAGAGGGTTAGGGGGATTTTCCCTCTGACCCGGAGGAATCCTGTGTATTTCCCTTCAAAAGTTGAGGGTGGACATTTCGGGTTTTCCTCCTGACCCGACATTTCGGGTGATAGCACGGGCAACAGTCAGTTATATCGGGTCGTTTTCCCCCTGACACTCAATTATATCGATATAATTCGGGAATGGCAGGAAAAGAAAACGGACAAACCGTCATTTCTGATGATTTGTCCGTCTTGGCTCCCCTTGTAGGACTTGAACCTACGACCCCCTGATTAACAGTCAGGTGCTCTAACCAACTGAGCTAAAGAGGAATTTCATGTCTTTTCCCTAACGACCCGTCGTTTGGGTTTGCAAATATACGGCTATTTCTGAAATCCGCAAAACTTTTTCATGTTTTTTTGTCTTGTTTTTCTCTCTGCTTTTTATCTTGTCTTCTACTGGCGGTGTTTTTTCGGTGGCCGACACTTTTAATATCAGCGCAATTTTATTACTTTTGCAATTGCGAATCTGAAGATTATGGATATAGATCTATTGTCCCGTATAGTCAAGGAACTGATAACCGACCATGATAAGGTCGGTCTTCCGGGTTTGGGGACATTCGTGGCGGAAGTGGTGCCGGCGTCTTTCTCGGACAAGGGTTATACCATCAATCCCCCTTATCGGAGGCTCTCTTTTCATCCTGACAATACGGAAGCGGATTTGCTTGTCAAGTTCTACTCGGATTCCAATCATGTGCCGCTCGAAGCTTCACGCGTGTATATCACAGAGTTTCTTTCGGAGTTGAAGCAGGTCCTTATACAGAGGAAAACGGTCATATTTCCGGGTCTTGGACGTCTGAGGGCGACAAAGGAGAATAATTTTTTCTTCGTCCCGGACGAGGATTTGGATATTTATCCCGACGGCTTCGGGCTTCAGCCCGTGTCGATGAAGTATATTCAGGGTGTGGCGGATCCGGTGGACATAAAATTGTCCTATTCCGATGCCATGCGTGGGTTTGAGGACAGGCGTCGTGCCACCGGAGCGGAGCTGCCTGCCGAAATGGGGCAGCCGTCTGAACCGGGGCTGCCAGTTGCAGGGGAGCAGTCCGCCGCCGGAGAGCCTCAGCTGGAGACGCTTTCCCCGGACCAGGCCGAATCTGTGCAACCGTCCGAATCTGGGCAGTCGTCCGGACCGGAGCAGCTCGCCGAATCGGGGCAGTCGTCCGAACCTGCGCAGCCAATTATCGAAACTCAGCACCAACCAGAAGCAGGGGGGCATGTTCAGCGCGAAGAGCAACCAGGTACCGAACATGGGCAACCCGCCGAACCGGAGCAACCCGTCGAACAGGAGCAGTCATCCGAATCGGACCACACCGAACCTGCGCAGCCGTTCGAAGACCCGTCCGAACGTCAATGTGATGCGGCCCATGCCGAACAACTTCAGGGTGAGGAAAGTGATGCGGCGCTTGTGGAACTTCCGGGAGAGGAGACCGGTGGTGTGCGGCGACGCAGCCGTTGGTGGATTGCTCCGGTGGTTGTCTTGTCTTTGGCCGTGGTGGCGCTTGGCGTGTTCGTAATTCTGGCGCATGCCGCCCCGGACTTTATTGATTCGATATTGTACACGCCGGAAGAACTGAAAATATTGAATTATTGATGCTTGAACTTATTTATCCTGCATATAGCGCGATGGTTGTCTGTAACGGTGGCGGTGCGGCGGCTGCGGAAATGCTGCCGATAGTGGAACCCTCCGGACTGGTTGTGGCACAGGCTTCGCGCAAATATTGTCATAGTGGCACCAAAGTCCTTCATCCGGTCGTGCATCTGCACATCGTCAACCGGGAAGGGGAGGTGTACATCCAGCAGCGCAGTGCCAAAAAGGATTTGCTCCCGCTCAAGTGGGACACTGCCGTTGGCGGGCACATCTCCTACGGTGAAGGTGTCGCCGAAGCCCTTTACCGGGAAGCCGGAGAAGAACTGCATTTCCATGATTTTAACCCGATATGGCTCACGTCGTACGTGTTCGAGTCTTCTGTGGAGCGCGAACTCGTCAACGTCTTCGCCACGGTGGGGGATTTCAGCCCGCAGCCTGATGGAGATGAGGTCGTGGCGGGCCGGTACTGGTCTCCGGAAGAGATAATGAGAAATATTGGCAAAGGTGTCTTTACTCCTAATTTTGAGTCTGAATATCAGCGTATTGCTGCCAAGCTTCAAGCTCTTCTCTAAAGGATGGATACCCTCTCAACCGAAAGCACATGAAAGAACTCAACAAATTCATAAAGGATCAGTTGTCCGTGTGGCAGCTGGCTTCGAGCAACTTCAGAGCCCTCAAGACCGCTCCGTCCCGCGAGGTGGATGTGTTCGGGCTGAAGTGCCGGATTCAATACAATCCCCGCCGCGTCATTTCTTCCACTGCAGATACTTCACCTGCAGCGATAGCATCGAGAAAGTGTTTTCTGTGCGCCGACAATCGCCCCAAGGAGCAGTTCCATCTGGGCTTTGAAGGCCGCAAGGGGAGAAATTATCATATTCAGATCAATCCGTATCCCATTTTTCGCGGACATCTGGTGATTGTGCGGGATGAGCATATTCCGCAGGAAATCTGGCACCATTTCCCTGATATGCTGGACTTTGCTGCCAGGTATAAGGACTATCTGGTGTTCTACAACGGCCCGAGTTCAGGGGCATCCGCACCGGATCATCTTCATTTTCAGGCCATTCCGAAACACAATCTCCCTCTGGAAGATGTGGTGGACGAGTTTTTGGACCATCCGGGCGAGCCGCTTGCCACGGTGAAGGATGCCAGCCTGTACAAGTTCGACGGATATGCCAGGGGGGTATTCGCTCTCAAGGCCACTACTTCCAAGTCGCTTGCCAAACTCTTTTACCGGCTGCTTGACTGTACGGACCGGGGTAAAGGGGAAGAAGAGCCGATGTTCAATCTGTATGCTTATGTCAAAAACGGTGAGTATCGTACCATTGTGGTGATGCGCTCCGCCAAGCGTTCCCATCATTTCTACAGCGAAGGGGCGGACCATCTGACCATAAGTCCGGGGGCTGCGGATATTGCGGGGCTGTTTGTGGCTCCTTTCAGGGAAGACTATGACAAGGCAGATACCGCTCTTCTGGAGGAACTGCTCTCGGAGGTGTGTATAAGTGAGGACGAGCAGAATATGATAGTGTGGCGTCTTACCAGGCATCAGGAGAAAATATCGGTGGGGCTGCTGTCCGCCAAAGAGATACGCTTTGAAATCATCTCGGACGGTGCCGGTCCTCAGACGGTGAAGTGGCACGACGGCCGCATTTCCTACAACGGAATGCTCTACGACGAGCTCTATTTCGACTCCATGACACTTTCGACCCTGTTTGCTGAAGCCTCGTTCATACTCTATGACGTGGTCATAGGGATAGATTTCCACTGGCAGCAGAAACGCACTTTCAAGTATGCCGGAGGGCTCAAATTCATAGTTGAAGGAGACCGTATCACCGCGGTCAACTGCATAGGAATGGAGGATTATCTCATGAGCGTCATATCCTCCGAGATGAAGTCGTCTGCCTCGATAGAACTCCTCAAGGCCCATGCTGTAATATCCAGAAGCTGGCTCAAAGCGCGTCTTAAGGACCACAAGGCCGGACATGAGCATTTCGACGTGTGTGCCGATGATCACTGCCAGCGCTATCAGGGACTTACCATGGCCGTAGGGGACGATGTGTGCCGGGCTATTGACCGGACATGGGGACAGGTGCTTGAATATGGGGGAGACATCTGCGATACGCGATATTCCAAGTGCTGCGGCGGTCGTACGGAACTTTTCAGCACATGTTGGGAAGACGTGGACCTGCCGTATCTGCAGAGTGTGGAAGACCCGTTCTGCGACTGTGAGAACTCTTCCATACTTTCCCAGGTGCTCAATGATTATGACCTGCACACCGCTGATTTTCACGATTGGACGGTGCAATATACCACTGACGAACTCTCCGAGCTGGTCCGTACCCGCACAGGGATTGATTTCGGCACCATTGTCGCTCTGGAAGCGGTGGAGCGCGGTCCGTCCGGGAGAATCAAGTACCTCCGAATCACCGGCACCCTGCGTGAAGAGGTCATAGGAAAAGAACTTGCCATACGTAAGGCCCTTAGCAGCAGTCATCTGAAGAGCTCGGCCTTCGAAATAGAGAAAAGCCCGGACGGGTTTGTCCTCAAGGGACGCGGCTGGGGGCACGGAGTCGGTCTGTGCCAGATAGGGGCAGCGGCTATGGCGGCCCAGGGGTACGATTACAGACAGATACTTTCGCATTATTATGTCGGAGCGGAAATTAAATAGCGAACTGCGCGGCGATAATGGAGCATCAGCTTCCAAATCCCATCCATGGGCATGGGTGCCGAGCCTTTATTTCGCGGAAGGAATACCATATTTCGTAGTGAACGTCATCTCCGTGACTCTTTTCAAGCGCCTCGGGATGTCCAACGGAGACCTTGCGCTCTATACGTCTCTTCTGTATCTTCCGTGGGTGATCAAACCCCTCTGGAGTCCGGTCGTGGACGTATTCAAGAGCAAGAGATGGTGGATTCTGGTGATGCAGGCCATCATTACAGTGTCGTTTGCGCTTCTCGCGCTGTCCGTGAGTCCGGATGTGTTCGGGCTGAGTCTTGTGATATTCTATGTGATAGCATTTGCTTCGGCAACGCACGACATAGCCGCGGACGGGTTCTATATGCTGGCGCTCAGCGAGCAGGAACAGTCGCTGTTTGTGGGCATAAGGAGCACTTTTTACAGGATTTCGTCGGTGTTCGGGCAGGGAGTTATAGTGGTGGTGGCCGGATTGCTGGAGGAGCGGATGGGGAGTATTCCGTCTGCCTGGAAGGTGACACTGCTGCTGTGCAGTGCGCTGTTTGCCCTGCTCACGCTCTGGCACTGCCGGAGTCTGCCGAAAGTTGAGCGAAACCTGGCTGGGGTGCATGATTCGGACCGGAAGGCTGCGGACGCCTGGACCATGGAGGCCAAGAATGCAGAGGCCGGAACCGATGGTGCCAAGGCTGCGGACGCCGGGACCATGGGGGCCAAGGCTGCGGATGAGATGCCGGAGCCATGTGTCCCTGCCGGTGGTAAGCTCGCTGTGCATAGAGGAGGCTGGGGCGATATGTGGAGGGTCTGGAAAACGTTCTTTATGAAGGACGGGGTGTGGCTTGCTTTGGCGTTCATGCTGCTTTACCGGCTTCCGGAGGCGTTGTCCGTCAAGATGCTGACCCCGTTCCTGCTGGACCCTCCTGAAGCGGGGGGACTTGGACTCAGCACTGCCCAGTCGGGACTTGTATATGGCACTGCCGGGGTTATTGCCCTTACGATAGGCGGAATCCTGGGAGGTGTGTATGCGGCCCGGAAAGGATTGCGCAAGTCAATGTGGATCATGGCTTTGTCGCTGGCACTGCCTTGCGCGGTGTATCTGTTCCTCGCGCTTGTGCAGCCGGCGCAGATGTGGATTGTGTATGCCTGTGTGGTGCTGGACCAGTTCGGGTACGGGTTTGGATTCACGGCGTACATGCTGTATATGATGAAGTTTGCGGAAGGTGAGTTCGTGACATCGCACTATGCCATTTGTACCGCGTTCATGGCGCTTTCAATGATGATTCCGGGGCTTTTTGCCGGTTGGATGCAGGAGGCTCTCGGGTATGTAGGATTCTTTATAATTGTGATGATATGTTGTCTTGCAACCGTATTCGTAACGCTTTTTGTGCGGCGGCGCTGCTAGTGTGCAGTGTGCTCTCCGGGCAGGTGAAACCCGGAGTTGAGGTTCTCAGGGACCGGGAATTCAGTGGTCTGGAGGGTCTGCGTGTAGGTCTGGTGACCAACCCTTCCGGGGTGGATCGGGAACTGAAGTCCACGATTGACATATTGTTTGAGGCACCGGAAGTCAATCTTGTGGCGCTGTTCGCCCCTGAGCACGGTGTCAGAGGGGATGTGTATGCAGGGGAGAAGGTGCAGACGGACAGGGACTCGCGCACGGGGCTGCCGGTATATTCGCTCTATGGCTCCACGCGTCAGCCTACAGCGGAGATGCTTGACGGGATAGATATCATGATTTATGATATTCAGGATGTGGGCAGCCGTTCGTATACCTTTATCTCCACGCTTGGACTGGTGATGCGCAGCTGCTCCGAGAAAGAGATACCGGTGATGGTGCTTGACAGGCCCAATCCTTTAGGTGGCAACAAGATAGAGGGCCCGCTGGTGAGGGATGGATTCCACTCTTTCGTGGGACAGTACAAGATTCCGTATATCTATGGACTTACTGTCGGGGAGCTCGCGATGCTCATCAACGAGGAGGGGCTGAACTGCGGTCAGAACGGACGCGCGGAGCATCTCAAGTGCGACCTGATGGTGGTGCCGATGCAGGGGTGGAGCCGGGCCATGCTGTTCGAGGATACGGGGCTTCCGTGGGTGCCTACATCGCCTAATATCCCTTATCCGCAGAGTGCGGTGTGCTACCCGTCGGCAGGTCTTGCAGGGGAGATGTACAACTACCTCAACATAGGCATAGGCTACACGCTTCCGTTTGCGACCTTTGCGGAGGAGTGGGTGGATGCCGATGAGCTGAAGGCTCGCCTGGATAGTTATAACGTGCCGGGAATCGCATGGAGGACAATACATTACAAGCCTACATCCGGACGCCTTTCGGGGAAGCTTGTCCATGGGGTGCAGTATTATTATACGGATTTTGAGGCCGCTACCATCACTCTTACCCAGTTCTATGTGATGCAGGCGGTGTGGGAACTTTACGGTCGCAATCCTTTCAAGGTGGCTCCCGAGCGGCTGGCGATGTTCAACAAAGTGTGCGGCACTGATTTCGTAGCGACCGTGTTTGGCGGCAGTCTTCAGGTCGCGGACATTCTGGAGTATTGGAATGCCGATGTTGAGGCGTTCCGGACTCTGTCTTCGAAGTATCATATTTATTGAACGGGCCGAAGGGGGCTGTCGGATTTCCGTGACTGCGGAAATTCGGGCAGCGGCATTTGCGCTTGATGCTTGACTTTCAGTTGTAACAATATATTCCGTTTGTTTGGTTAACTGACGGAAAATTATTACATTTGCTATATTGCATCCGTTCCTTTTTTTTTGGGGGGGGGGCGGAAAGCGGTGGGGTCCAGCGGAAGTTCTTGAATAGAGAGTGGAAGCTGTGAGGTGAGCCAATTGCCTGAGTGATAGACTTTTGGCGTGTGGCGAGAGAAACGAAGCGGATCCTTTGCGACTTGGATTGAGATAAGCATACTTCAGCGGCCGCACGCGGTGCGACTGTACTGATTTTCTGGACACCGGAGCTGTTCCGGTTGTCTGCTTATCCCGATGCGAGGAGTGGAGGTAGTGGGTGGTATCGAATAATCAAATACAAATCAAATAACTATGTCCATCTTCAAAGACAAAACCCTCCTCATCAGCGGAGGTACGGGTTCTTTTGGAAATGCCGTTCTGAAGCGTTTCCTTCGCACAGATATAGGCGAGATTCGCATTTTTTCACGCGATGAGAAGAAGCAGGATGATATGCGACACGAGTATCAGGCGAAGTACCCTGATGTAGCTCACAAGATCAAGTTCTATATCGGGGATGTAAGAAGTCTTGAGTCCTGCCGCTCTGCAATTCCTGGCACGGATTTTATTTTCCATGCGGCCGCTCTTAAACAAGTGCCCTCGTGCGAGTTCTTCCCGATGGAGGCTGTCCGTACCAATGTGATCGGTACAGATAATGTTCTCACCGCTGCTATTGAGGCCAAGGTGAAGGCGGTCATCTGTCTCTCGACAGATAAAGCTGCCTATCCCATTAACGCTATGGGAATCACCAAGGCTATTGAGGAAAAAGTCGCAGTGGCCAAGAGCCGTTACTCTGGTGACACCAAGATCTGCTGCACCCGCTATGGCAACGTAATGTGCAGCCGCGGCTCCGTCATTCCTCTTTGGATAGACCAGATTCGTAACGGTCAGCCGATCACCCTTACAGAACCGTCCATGACCCGCTTTATCATGAGCCTCGACGAGGCTGTAGATTTGGTCCTCTTTGCTTTTGAACACGGTCAGAGCGGAGACATCTTTGTGCAGAAGGCTCCTGCCTGCACCATAGGCACACAAGCCGAAGCGGTCTGCGAACTCTTTGGCGGAAAGAAGGAAGACATCAAGGTTATCGGTATCCGCCACGGAGAGAAGATGTACGAGACCCTGCTCACTAAAGAGGAGTGCGCCAAGGCTGTTGATATGGGTGACTTCTACCGTGTCCCGGCCGATAACCGTGACCTCAATTATGACAAATACTTCAAGGAAGGTGATGTAAAGCGTGTTACCATTGAGGAGTTCAACTCCAACAACACCAGGAGGCTTAATCTTGAAGAGACAAAGGCTAAGATATCTGGTCTGGAGTATATCCAGAATGAGATTAACGGCATCCCTAATGTGGTTAAGTAGATGATAATAAGAGTGGATTATAATAACACAACAGTATTTGAAGATGCGTTGAGCGTGGCGCTTTCCATGATGAGGAAATGAAAAGTGGGTCTTTATAAAGCAGTCTATTTCACTGTTGTTCTTATGTGACCTTCAGTTGTTTGCGTTTTTGCGAGCAGCCAAAGATAATAATTGAAGATACCCTTAGCAAATGAGGCAAGGCCCGCATATGATCGATTTGCCACTTTGGTGAAAAGAGGAAATATTAGCGATATATTCCTTTTTTTACTGATCCCCATCTGCTTTGTTCAAGTAATAAGTTTAGCAGTATAAATTCTTTTGCGACATCAAAAGAATTATATGATACTCTAAAGTTAGACTTTTGCCTATGTGGCGATGATTGATTGAACTCTGGCGATACGCAAGAAATGGCAAAAGAGAAGCTTCTATATGCTGACCGACAGATGAAATTGATGTTTCCCGAGTACCATAAGATGAGGGGGAACCACGATACTAACTATCAAGGCATAGTTTCGGAAGCAAACTAAACACGTGGAGATTTGTCACGAGAGTTTACAGATAAAGATTATTTCTCAGAAACTGGCTTTGCCTACTATTCTTTTACAGGTTACAAAATAAAGTTCTATGTATTAGACTCTGGATTAGATTGGGCAACTGCGATGGATGATTATCGTTGGGAGCAAATTGAATGGTTGTGCAGAGAATAGGTAAATACAGATAAGACTCACCTCGCTTTGTGTTCACATATGTTTTATTGCGAGGATGTTATTACACCTATGTCTGAATTGCTGGTAAGACTCATTGACGCATACAATTCCAGGCAAGTGATTACTCTGAAAGATATAGTGTATGATTATTCGACAGCAGCAGGCAAGATACATTTCATCTTATCTGGAAGTAATCATAAAGATGGCCTAACCTACGTGGGAAAAGAAAATAGTATTCCTGTAATCCGTGCGTGTAACTATACTATTAACAGCACGAGATCTTTTGCTCTTTGTTCTATAGATTATGATAAGGGTGTAGTGAACCTGGTTAGAATTGGACAAGGAGAAATCAGGGAAATAGAATTGAATTAACTCATATATATATGCAAGCGATTATTTTAGCTGCCGGTATGGGTAAGCGTCTTGGTGAATACACCAAGAACAATACTAAGTGTATGGTGCCGGTCAATGGAACGCCGTTGATTGACCGAGTTTTGAAACAGTTGTCCGTGTTGTCACTCAACAGGGTTGTTGTAGTTGTGGGCTATGAGGGGAAGAAACTCATGGAATACCTTGGCAACGAAAAGGACGGACTTAAAATAGAGTATGTAAACAATCCTGTCTATGATAAGACAAATAACATCTATTCTTTAGCCCTCGCGAAAGATAAGTTGATGGAAGATGATACAATACTCATCGAGAGTGACCTTATCTTTGATGACGGAATGTTCAACCTCTTATTAGAGAACTCATTTCCCAATCTAGCACTTGTAGCCAAGTATGAGAGTTGGATGGATGGTACGATGGTTCGTATAGACAGGGATAACAACATTGTGAACTTTGTTCCGAAGGCTGCATTTGACTATAAGGAAACAGACTCGTACTATAAGACTGTGAACATCTACAAGTTCTCAAAAGAGTTCTCGAGAACAAAGTATGTCCCTTTCCTGGAGGCCTACAGCAAGGCAGTCGGTAATAACGAATATTACGAGAATGTGCTGCGCATTATTTCTTTCTTGAACAGTCACGACTTGAAAGCACTGCCCATTACCAATGAGAAATGGTACGAGATAGATGACAAACAGGATCTTGATATTGCCGAGGCTCTGTTTGCGGACGAGAAGGATGTCCTGCGTAAGTATTACGGACGTTATGGCGGTTTCTGGCGATTCCCCAAAATGTTGGATTATTGCTATTTGGTGAACCCGTATTTCAATGAGAGCCGTATTATAGACGAAATGGAGGCGTTCTTCCGTACACTTATTTCAGAGTATCCGTCTGGAATGAAGGTAAACTCGCTTATTGCTAGCAAGTGCTGGGGAGTGAAGGAGGAGTATATTATTCCTGGTAATGGTGCTGCGGAGTTAATTAAAGCTTTGATGGAAATCCTGCCAGGAACGCTTGGCATCACGCGTCCGACATTTGAGGAGTATCCCAACAGGAGGGACAAAGATGACTTAGTGACCTTTATCCCCAAGAATAGCGATTATCGTTATACGGCTAAAGATCTAATGGATTTCTTTGGTGAGCATCACGCTGACAACATCCTGCTTATCAATCCAGACAATCCTTCAGGTAATTTCATTCCTATTGATGATGTCATAGCTCTCGCATCTTGGTGTCAAAGTCAGAGTATTCGTCTCATTGTGGATGAAAGTTTCGTGGATTTCAGCATAGGATATGAGAATAATTCGCTGCTCAGCGACACCATTCTTGAGGCTTATCCTCAGATGTTAGTCATGAAGAGTATCAGTAAGAGCTATGGCGTTCCGGGTATTCGTTTGGGAATTCTTTGTTCTGCTGACACAGCTATCATTTCCAAGATGAAGAAGATGGTGAGTATCTGGAATATCAATTCATTTGCTGAGTACTTTATGCAGATTTTCACCAAGTATGAGAAGGATTATAAACGTGCTTGTGAGAAATTCATTGCAGAACGTGAGGACTTTGAAAAGAGACTGAAGGAAATATCATTTCTTAGAGTGATGCCATCACAGGCCAATTATTTCCTTTGTGAGATCCTTCCGCCAAAGAATGCCAATCAGCTCGTTCTGACCATGCTTAAGAAGTACAATATATTGGTCCGTGACTGCTCGGACAAACAGGGTTTTGACGGTAAACAGTATATGCGTATTGCTGTGCGTTCCCATCGGGACAACACCAAGTTTGTACAGGCTTTCAGAGAATTAGAAAAACAGTAATATAGATGAAGATAATATCTCAACAACAGATTCGCGCGCTGAATATCTCGCCAGCCACTTGTGTTGAGTGGATTCGGGAGAGTTTCGCAATGAAGCAGAAAGCAGAGCTTCCGGCCAAAATTAGTGTGCATCCCGAGGAAGGAGAGTTCTTTACTTCCATGCCGTGCCTTTTGCCCTCCCCACCCCCCCTATACGCCTGAATTAGAGGATGTTATTAGTTTTAAAAAGCGCTACTTTGGTGTAAAGGAGGTACATAGGCTGCTCCATTCCGTTCCCAGTCTTGGTAGCGACATGATGTTATATGATGCCCAAACCGGAGAGCTACTTGCGCTGATTGATACAGACTGGATAACTACGATGCGAACCGGTGCGGTGGCGGCAGTGTCGGCTAAAGCACTCCGTAAAAGCGATGCTGAAACATACGGAATAGTGGGGCTGGGTAATACGGCCAGAGCAACTTTGTTATGTGTATTGAAACAGGAGCCAGAGCGACATTTCCCAGTGAAGTTGGTGAGATATAAAGATCAGGCAGAACTGTTTATAGAACGATTCAAGGATTATCAAAATGTAAGTTTCGAGATAGTAGACAATACTGAACAAATGGCATCGGAGGTCGATGTGTTCATCAGTTGCATTACCAATGCTCAAGGATTATTGGTTTCCGATGAGAAGACCTTCAAACCTGGCGTGACAGTTATTCCTGTTCATATGCGTGGCTTTCAGAATTGCGATACGACATTTGATAGAGTCTTTGGTGATGATACGGGACATGTTCAGGGATTTAAGTACTTCAAGCAATGGCAGGACTATAACGAGATAGGAGAAGTGCTTGCAGGAAGAGACCCTGGAAGACGTTCAGATGAACAGAGAATCATTGATTACAATTACGGGTTGGCTTTGCATGATGTGGTATATGCCGCCAAAATCTACGAGAAACTCGATGAAGATAGTCAAGAAATAATAATAGAACACGAAACCGCCAAGTTTTGGGTGTAATATTCATGACAGGTGGTTTCCAATAAAACCACCTTGTTATGAAAATATGTATTTGCGGAGGCGGCTCTTTGGGCCATGTTTGTGCCGGCGTTTTAGGTTCACAGGAAGGAGTTGAAGTCAATATTCTGTCGGGACATCCTGACAGATGGCAGAAAGTAATAACTGTTACAGATGAATGCGGAAAACAGTATATTGGTAATGTCAACGATGTCTCGTCAGACCCTGAGGTTGTGGCAGCAGGTGAAGATATTATTCTATTGTGCTTGCCGGGGTATTTGATAGAAAAGACGCTTAGGGATATAAAACCATATGTTGGTGATGCTGTTGTAGGTACAGTGGTATCAAGTACAGGTTTCTTCTTCTTTGCTCACGACATTTTAGGGAAAAATGTAAAATTATTCGGATTTCAGCGAGTCCCATTTATTTCAAGAGTGACTGAGTACGGACAGGCGGCAAACCTTTTGGGGTATAAATCCAGCTTGGCCGTTGCGATAGAAAATGCTGAGGATAAAGATGCGCTTAGGAACACTTTAGAGAAATTGTTTATTACACCGGTATCGCTTTTAGACAGCTTTTACGAAGTGGCGCTGAGTAATAGCAATCCAATCTTGCATACTGGAAGGCTATATACGATGTTCAATGGAAGAGAACACGAGGTGTTCGACCACAATATCCTATTTTATAAAGAATGGACTGACGAAGCCTCGCAATTGTTGATAGATATGGACGCGGAGTTCTTTCAGTTGCTGAATAAATTGAATGTTCATTCGTTACCCACTTTACTGGATTATTATGAAAGTACGGATGCACAGTCATTGACTAGAAAGATATCTTCTATACCAGCTTTTCAAACTATCACAAGTCCAATGGTCGAAGTAGAAGGAGGATGGAAAGCTGATTTTGGAAGTCGTTATTTTACAGAGGATTTCCCATTTGGGTTAAGGTGGATCAGAGATATAGCAAAGGGATATCATATAAGTTGCCCTATGATAGATAGGGTTTATCAGTGGGGCGTAATTAATAAGTAATTGAAGTAATTGTAAGACTGCAATGAAAGAGATTAATTTAGATGAGTTGAAACTAATTCAGATAGAAATACTTGACGAAGTTCATATGTTATGTACTGAAAATAACATAGCCTATTTTTTATCGAGCGGCACTTTAATTGGTGCGGTTCGTCATAAGGGCTATATTCCTTGGGACGATGACATCGATTTATATATGCCTAGAAAAGACTATGAACGGTTTCTCGAGTTGTTTAATAAAAAATCGAAAAATTTTAGGGCTCTTTCATTGAATACAGATAAACTTTATGCAATGCCTTATGCTAAAGTTGAGCGTTTAGGTACCCGAATGATAGAACAGGTAGATAATCCTATGAAAATGGGCGTAAATATTGATATTTTTCCTGTTGATAGTGTCCCAGATGATGAAAACGAAAGAGTGAAGTATTTTGCAAGAATCCAGCGAAAAAGAAATGCTCTGACACTCAAGAATGTATCTATTCGTCGTGGGCGTAATTTTTTGAAGAACATTGCTCTTATATTAGGAAAGATTATGTTGCTTCCTTTCAGCTTAAGGCATTTAGCTGAAAAGATGGATAGCATAGTTGATAAAAATAATACTGATTCAAAATATGTTTGTAATGTCATTTTGGGAAATGGTGTAAAAAGCATTTTTAAAAGAGACGCTATTAAGAGTAGTGTGGACATAGAATTTGAGGGAAAGTTTTATAAAACCATGGCAGGTTTCGATGAATACTTGACAAAAACATATGGTGATTATATGGAATTACCCCCAGAGGAAAAAAGAATATCCCATCATAAGTTTACTGCCTATTGGATTGACTAATTATAAAAATGACAAGATAATGAAAGGCATAGTATTGGCCGGAGGTTCCGGCACCAGACTTTACCCTATCACAAAAGGGGTTAGCAAACAGTTACTTCCTATTTATGATAAACCCATGGTGTATTATCCCATCAGCGCATTAATGCTTGCAGGTATACGGGATATCCTGATTATCTCTACACCATACGACTTGCCTGGCTTCAAGCGTTTGTTGGGTGATGGCTCTGACTATGGCGTACACTTCGAGTATGCAGAGCAGCCCAGTCCAGATGGACTGGCACAAGCGTTTATCATTGGTGAGAAGTTTATTGGTGATGATAGTGCTTGTTTGGTACTGGGAGACAACATATTCTATGGTAGCGGCTTCACAACCTTATTAAAGAATGCTGTAATCGATGCAGAGCAGAATGGCAAAGCAACAGTCTTTGGTTATAGGGTCAGCGACCCCGAGCGTTACGGTGTGGCTGAGTTTGATAAAGAAGGCAACTGCCTGAGTATTGAGGAGAAACCCAAAGAGCCCAAGAGCAACTATGCTGTAGTTGGCCTTTACTTCTACCCCAATAAGGTAGTAGATGTTGCTAAGCATATTAAACCTTCAGCACGAGGAGAATTGGAAATCACCACAGTCAATCAGGAGTTTTTGAAGGATGGCGAGCTGAAAGTCCAGGTCTTTGGTCGTGGATTCGCTTGGTTAGATACTGGAACTCATGATTCTCTGTCTGAAGCATCTATTTTTGTAGAAGTGATTGAGAAAAGACAGGGTCTGAAGGTCGCTTGCTTGGAAGGAATTGCCTACCGCAATGGTTGGATAAACGAGGAACGTATGCGAGAGATAGCACAACCTATGCTCAAGAACCAATACGGTCAATACCTATTGAAAGTGATAGATGAGATGAAAGGCCCCCAAGAGTAATCATCTTCTTGGTATAAAGTATGTCATCATCACTAAAAGATAAAACCATTCGTGGTGTAGGATGGAGTGCAGCAGACACGTTTCTGGGACAAGGTGTTACTTTTATAGTTGGCCTTGTCTTAGCGCGATTGTTATCGCCTGATGAATATGGCTTAATAGGTATTGTTGCTATTTTTACCTCTATCTTACTTGGATTCGTTGACTGTGGATTCAGTAACGCCCTAATTCGCAAACAGGATACTAATGATGAAGATTTCAACACGATGTTTATCGTGAATCTTGCTATCAGTGTGTTAATGTATGCGCTTTTATTTATTTGTTCCCCTTTCATTGCTCACTTCTTTGATAGGCCTCAACTAGTTACTCTTGTTCGAGTTACTGGGCTACTCCTTATTATACAGTCTCTTAGCATAGTTCAAGATACTATACTTAAGAAGAGAATTGATTTTAAAACGAAAACGAAAGCTTCAGTGTTAGCTGCAATTTTGAGCGGAATAGTTGGAATTGGTATGGCCATTCTTGGTTTTGGCGTATGGAGTTTAGTTGGGCAACAATTATCACGGCAGCTTGTTTACACGGTTAGTCTGTGGCTGTTTAATAAATGGTGGCCCAAGTTGAGGCTGAGTGTCGAGAGTTTACATTATATGTGGAGTTTTGGCTGGAAATTGATGCTCAGTGGTTTCCTTGACCGCTTATGGATGCAGCTCTATCAAGTAGTTGTTGGGAAATTTTATAATCCTGCAACATTGGGACAATACACCCGTTCCAAGGAGTATGCGAGTATTTTTTCTGCAAATCTGACCAGTATTGTTCAAAAGGTTACTTACCCTGTACTATCTCAGATCCAAGACGATCAACAGAGAATGGTAAGTGGATACCGAAGAATAATAAAGATTACGATGTTTGTTACAGCTATAATAATGATATCTATGGGAGCAGTAGCAGAACCACTGATTTATTGCCTGATTGGTCCCAAATGGCATCAGGCCGCTTCTTTCCTGCCCCTTATCTGTATCAGTATGTCCTTATATCCCTTACATGCTATTAATTTGAACATGCTGCAGGTACAAGGCAGAACTGATATTTACCTATTTATAGAAATAATAAAAAAAATAATAGCAGTTATTCCTATCTGTCTTGGTATTTTCGTCAATATATACTGGATGCTGATTGGAACTATCGTTACTGGTATAATAGCTTTTTTTCTGAATAGCTATTATACTGGGAAAAAACTTGGTTATACTTCTTGGATGCAGCTTCGGGATGTCGCACCGAGTTATGCCGTTGCGCTTGTTATCGCTGTATCTGTTTATTCTCTTAAGTTCTTGCCGATATCAAATTGGATAATACTCCCATTACAGGTTATAATTGGCATTATAGTCTTCATCGTGGTATGTCAAAGTACACATTTGGAGGAGTATGTGGAATTGAAGGAGTTGGCAGCGCAATACATATCAAAAATCATAAAGAATCAAAAATAACATGTCACAAGAAAGAATTACCGTCACCTCGCCGTTACTGCCCAATCTCAACGAGTTTTATGAATTGCTGGAGCAGATTTGGGCTAGCAAGTGGATTACCAATATGGGGCAGTTCCACAAGCAGTTGGAAGAGGCATTAGCAAAGTATTTACACGTACCGTATGTATGCTTGTTTACTAATGGCACCTTGCCGTTGATGACCGCATTACAAGCTTTACGTATAACTGGGGAAGTTATCACGACTCCCTATAGCTTTGTGGCCACAACACACTCTATTTGGTGGAATGGCTGCAAACCGGTTTTCGTGGATATTGAGCCTTCTACTGGCAATATCGATCCTACTAAGATAGAAGCTTCTATAACACCGGCAACTACTGCCATCATGCCTGTACACGTCTATGGTAAACCGTGCGATATTAAGGCTATTCAAGAAATTGCGGACAAGTATGGCCTGAAGATTATCTACGATGCAGCTCATGCTTTTGGAGTTGAGGTCCCTGCTGAAAAGAATGGCTTGGAGGCATATGGTGACAATGGACTTGCAGGTATTATGAATGCCGGCGATATGAGTACGCTGAGTTTCCATGCAACGAAGGTGTATAACACAATTGAAGGTGGCGCTCTGGTTGTCCATGATGAGAAGATGAAAAAACGCATTGATAACCTGAAGAACTTTGGTATCACCGACCAGGTAACTGTTGTTGCTCCTGGTATTAACGGTAAGATGGATGAAATGCGCAGTGCGTACGGCCTTCTGAATTTGAAGCAGGCAGATTGGGCCATCAAACAAAGAAACGAAGTGGCTAAACAATATCGAGCCGTTCTAAGGAATGTTGATGGCATTTCTTTCTGGGATGATATGCCAGGCGTACGCCATAATTATAGTTATTTCCCAATTTTTGTGGATGCAGAGAAGTTCGGAATGACGCGTGATGAGTTATTCTATAAGATGGCAGAGAAGAACATTTTGAGCCGTCGCTATTTCTATCCTCTCATTAGCAATTTCCCGACTTATCGTGGATTGCCTTCAGCCGCAAAAGAGAACCTTCCTATTGCCAACAAGATGGCAGACGAGGTGCTTTGTCTCCCGATGCACCATGCTTTGACAGAGGAAGATATGAATAGAATCCTTTTTTTCTTTAAGTAATAATGAAGCAAAAGAAGTTAATGCTTTTGGGAGGTCTTCGCTACCTCCTTCCTGTTATTAAGGCTGCACATGAGCAGGGGTATTATGTTATTACGGCTGACTACTTGCCTAACAATGTAGCCCACAAGTATAGTGATGAGTATTGCAATGTTAGTATTATTGACAAGGAGGCGGTACTGAAAGAGGCTCAAAGGCTCCAGATTGACGGTATCATGTCGTTTGCTTGTGACCCGGGCGTTGTGACGGCAAGCTATGTTCAGAATAAGATGGGCTTACCATCATTTGGCCCGTTTGAGTCTGTTGAGATATTGCAGAATAAGGATAAATTTCGTGCATTTTTAGCAAAGAACGGCTTCAACGTGCCCCGAGCAAAGGGTTTTGAAAGTTTAGAGGCTGCCATGGAGGAAATCTATTGGTACCCTTGGCCGGTAATCGTGAAGCCTACTGATGCAGCTGGCAGCAAGGGCGTTACTAGAGTTGATAAGGCGGAAGATTTGAAGCCCGCTTTGGAGTATGCTATGGAGCATAGTATCTCCGGCCATATCATTATTGAAGAGTTTATTGATAAGAAAGGATGCTCCTCTGATACAGATAGCATGTCGGTTGATGGTAAGTTGGTGTTTACCAGCTTCTGTGCCCAACGTTTTGATGCAAAAGCAACCAATCCATATACTCCAGCTGCATATTCATGGCCATCAACCTTTACTAAGGAAGAAGAAGCGTATTTAACATCTGAGATTCAGCGACTGATTACGTTGCTTAATCTTAGGACTGTGGTCTACAACATTGAGGTACGTGTAGCATCTAATGGTAAGCCTTACATTATGGAATTAACGCCTCGTGGTGGTGGCAACCGACTATGTGAGATGTTACGTTATGCAACAGGTGTGGATATGATAACGGCCATTACCCGTGCTATGGTGGGCGATCCGATTTTGGAACCTATTGAGCAGAAGCCTTACAATGGTCACTGGGCAGAGATTATCCTTCATGCAGACAAGAGCGGTATTTACGACCATTTGGAGATAAACAAAGACCTTTCAGCAGAGGTGATTGAAGAAGACCTTTGGGTGAAGCAAGGAGACAAGGTTGAATCTTTTGAAGGAGCTAATAATGCCATTGGTACTCTAGTGTTGAAGTTCCAGACAGCAGAAGATCTTGAAAAGGCTATCACTGACCAGAACGAATGGCTTAAAGTCGTTGTGAAATAATGGAATCAATAGGCGGTTATTTCTCATTAGAACTACCTCAGCGTGAGGAGTACCACAAAGATGTCATCCGGCTGAATACTGGACGCAATTGCTTGGAGTATATCCTGCGGGTGCGGGACTATAAGAAGGTGTATATTCCGTATTACACCTGTGATGTGGTTTTGGAACCGTTCAAAAAGTTGGGAATTCCATATGAGTTCTATCACGTTGACATCCATCTGGAAATAAGAGACTACTTTACATTGAAGGCTGATGAGGCACTTCTCTATACCAACTACTATGGGTTGAAGCAACGCTATGTGGAGCAGCTGGCAGCCAAAGTGGGTTCGCGGCTGATAATTGATAATACTCAGGCTTTTTATGCCAAACACATCGAGGGTATTGATACCTTCTATACCTGTCGCAAGTTTTTTGGTGTTCCTGATGGTGCTTATCTTTATTGCGATAAGAAGTTGAATATTGAGATAGAGCAAGACTATTCTTACGACAGGATGGCACATCTGGTGAAACGCATTGATCTCTCTGCTGAAGACGGCTATAAGGATTTCAGGCGAGTAGATGATGGCTTGGACAACCAGCCTATCCGCAAGATGTCGAAATTGACTCAGCGGATGATGCAAGGGATTGACTACGAAGCGGCGGCAAAGCAACGCAGAGAGAATTATCAGTTGCTTCATAGTGCTTTGGGTATGAAGAACAACTTGGACTTGCCGCTCGAAGAGGATGCCGTCCCGATGGTATATCCTTACCTTGTGCCAGTGAAGGGATTGCGGGAGCTACTGATTCAGAATAAAATCTTTGTGGCTAACTACTGGCCCAATGTGCTAGAATGGACATCAAAGGATGACATAGACTATCTGCTGGCAGCCCAGATGAAACCACTGCCAATCGATCAGCGGTATGACAGTTACGATGTTACAAGAATGAAAGAAATAATATCACTGCTGTCCCGTTTAAACTAACTCATACTGAATAAGTTAGGATATTCGTCAGTGGAAACGGCATTTTGATTTTTGTTAAGCAATTGATTTATAGGCACTTTCTCAAATAACACAAAGCCTAACGTTTGAGAAATTGTATACAATGATTGCTCTATTCCCAACTTTTTCTTGGCAAGTGCAAGAATAAGGAACGAGCATACTGCGATCCAGATTTGAGTATAGACGGCATTCTCTGAGGTGCCATAGAATGACTTTATATGAAGATGTTGTTTTATCCATTTGAAGAACAGTTCGACATTCCAGCGCTCTCTGTAGAGTTCTGCGATCGTCAGGGCATCGTATCCCAAATGGTTGGTAAGGAAGCGATAGACATTGCCGGTAGCGAAGTCTTCATAGGTGACCAGTCTGAGGTTCTCGGGATAGCACTTGGATGGCTTGACTCCTGTCAGTTTGATAATTTCATCGCTGATTATGCCAGCTTCGGGATCATTTCCTCTGGACTCTACAACTTGTGCTCAACTGCAATCAGACTCGCCTCAATGTCTCGAAGGCTGTTCTTAGCAGCATATTGAGCAAGACACATCACGAGAAACTGATCGTGGCGGGACAGATTTTTGGAACGATAATCTCCTTTATACCTGGCGACGCATGCGCTAAAGTCTCTACGAGGTATAAGCGACATAAGTTGAGCAAATACGATTTTTCCTGTATACATAGGCGAACGAATCAATTGGTCAGCCAAAAGTTGCGATTCAAGTCGCGCACACGAAAAATACCGTTGTAATTAACTAAAAATAAAACAATTATAAACCTTTAACAGTCCCTTAACGGGACACTAGTGAAATAATATATGAAAAGGAACAGAGTTTATCTTAGGGCTTTTGAGATAGATGATTATAAAACCACCATTAAGTGGCGTAATAATCCAAGGATAACAAACCAATTTTTGGGGGGTATTTCTATGTTTCAGAGGCACGCGAAAAGAAATGGATAGATGATGCCATCTTCCATTCTGCTGACATTAAGTTGGCCGTGTGTTTGACAGACAACAACCTCCACATTGGCAACGTTTACCTCACGGACATTAATTATATCAACCGCACAGCAGAGTTACGTATCATGATAGGGAACCAAGCCTATTGGGGGCAAGGATTAGGAGGGGAGGCATTGAGGCTGATATTAAAATATGGGTTCGATGAAAGAGGACTTAACCGAATATATGCCCATATCAATTCAGACAATGCTGCGTCACTCAGAATACATGAGAAGTGCGGATATAAAAAAGAGGGATTATTGCGACAAGCAATAATCAAAAACGGACAATTCAAGGATGTTGTTGTTATGTCGATACTTCGAGAGAACTTATCGAATAAAAAACAATAATTATGGCAAAGAAAAAAATCATTATTTTTGGTGCAACCGGGAATGTGGGTTCTTATCTGACTCTTTATGCGCTTGATTTCTTCAACAAAGATGAGTACGAGGTGATAGCCTCGGGTCGTCGGAAAACTGATTTCTGGACAAAGCAGGGAGTGTCGTACTATTCGGTCGACCTGACCAAAGCAGAAGACTTTGATGTACTGCCCAAGGAGAATGTGTATGCCGTCATCCATCTGGCGGCAGAGATTCCTTCATATATGAAGAATTATCACCCACGTAAGTATATTGACAGCATAGTGATTGGAACAACCAATGTCCTTGAGTATTGCCGGAAGGTGAAAGCAGATAGAGTATTGTTTAGTCAGACTGTGTTTGACGTGTCGCTCTACCCACATGAGCATATACTTAAGCCTTATGATAAGCCAAACTTCTCATATTCTGGCGACCACGCAGTGTATGTAATTGCTAAGAATTGTGCTATTGAAATGATGAAGCATTATTATGCAGAGTTTGGGCTGAAGTACTTTGTGTTTAGGTTCCCGACTATCTACAATTATAGCCCATATCATTATTATAACCCCAATGGCGTTAAGACTTTGCGTCCAGTTTATCGTATGATTGATTTGGCAATGAAAGGCGAACCAATTGAGTTGTGGGGAGATTATAATTATTCGAAAGATATGGTCCACGTATATGACTGTTCCCAAATGATATGCAAGGCAGTTCTTGTAAATAGGGATAATGGAATCTACAATGTCGGAACGGGTATACCTGTTACTTTACAGCAACAGATAGAAGCCATCATCAAGGTTTTCTCACCGAAAGACCATCCTTCACAGATAGTTTATCGCCCCGAGAAACCTTGTGGTGGTGGTTTTTTGATGGATGTTCAAAATGCGAAAGATGAACTTGGATATGAGCCTAAATACGATGTTGTTGCATTATTCGAAAACTATAAAGAAGAAATGAAGGTTGATAGATTCAAGGAATTGAGAATGCCTTCGGAAAACCCGAATTAAATACAATAATCTTTATAACGGTTTATGATAACATTATATGGATCCAACAGTAACCATATGGTGTCTTGTGTATAATCACGAACCATACCTTAGGCAATGCCTTGATGGTTTTGTGATGCAGAAGACAAATTTTCCAGTTGAAGCTCTTATTCACGATGATGCATCGACTGATGATAGTGCGACAATTATTTTAGAGTATGCAAATAAATATCCTGATATAATAAAGCCTATCATCGAGAAAGAAAACTTATACTCAAAACATGACGGGAGTTTGATGCGTGCACAGGTAGAATTGTGCAAAGGAAAGTATATTGCATTCTGTGAGGGTGATGATTTTTGGACAGACCCGTACAAACTCCAGAAGCAAGTTGATTTTATGGAGGCACATCCCGAATATGGGATGTGTCATACAGATTTTAATTTGTCCGATGGCAGCAGGAGAAAGCATTATAAGGAAATATATCCTGATGGTAATTATTATCCTGGAAACATTGAACATGAAAGAGGAGGAATAGGAACATTGACTGTTTTGTTCAGAAAAGAGACATTTGATAAAACCCCCAAGTTTTATCTCCAGGAGCCATTTGTCGCAGGTGACAAACCCAGATGGTATGAAATGTCGAAAGAAGCCAAGATAAAGTACTTGCCAGAGGTAACAGCGTGTTATCGCGTGCTGCCAACCTCAGCTAGTCATTCTTCTTCTCTTGAAAAAATGCTCCAATTCCGGGAGGGACTTCAGTATATTAGAAAATACTATGCGAAGAAATATGGCATTAAGGTAACAGACTATAAGAATTATTGTACAAATTGTCTAAGGGCTTGTTATATTGCGTCGAATGCGGAGAATGCAATGAATTATTATTCATTTGCAAAGCGGAATAAGTCATTAACTGTTAGAGGTCTATTTTTTTACTTTGGCGCGAAGTATAGCTTCATAAAGCATTTGGTAGGTCTTGTGACTCATCCAAAATAACGACCTACGAATCCGTCAGTTTTCTATGTCAAAAATAATACTTGCTTTTTTGTTTTTTGCAATAGTAGCGTGCGGTAATGCCAGGAGAAAACACTCCTGGCTTACTTCGTCATCGTTTTTGATATGTCTGTATACGTTCTCTGTATTGATGACAATAGTGGATATACCATTAAATAATGATACCCTTGTATTGAGGGATAACTATTGGGGTGCCACTGCATTCATGACTGTGATGATATTGGCATTTCTCTATCCAATGCTTCACTTTGATGAATCACAGATACAGCAACTGAAATTGCCCAGTAAGAGGGTATTGAATGCGTTTTCGAATGGGATAATTATTTTGTCGTTATTCTCTATTTTCTACTATATTCCGACAGTGTGGTATCTATTGCATGGCGATTTAGGTGCACTGCGAAATGCGCTCTACGCAGGAGAAGAGTATGTGGAGGCTGGTCTGTTGAATACGATTGCGTCCACCAGTTCTTCTATGTATGTTTTTGCGTTGCTGCTATTCTTTATTTATCTTATATTAGGGGCAAGTAAGTGGCGGATTATTTTACTTTTCATATCTTCATTATCCAATGTTGTGCATGTTCTGGCGTACGTTGGAAGGGATGGTGTGGTTTTTTGGATTTTTGCATTCTTGTACCTTTATCTTTTTTTTAGCCCATTTTTACGGAAAGAGAGCAAAACAAAAATAAAGAAAATTGCTATAATTAGCGGAGGTATATTGCTAGTGCCCTTTATGCTTATATCCATTGGACGCTTTCAAGACAATACAGGGACCTTAAACTCCATTGTTAATTATTTCGGACAGCCGTTTATACATGGTACGTTGTATTTCGGGCTTGATAACCCGCCACTTGACCCTGGCCATTCTTTCCCTCTTTTCTATGAGTTTACAGGCCGTCATATGCCTGAAGGAACGGGGATGTGGGAAGAAGGAGGAACAATGTCATGGGTATTCGGTACCTTTCTTAAGAGTTTAAATGAATCACTTGGCGGTTTCTGGGGTTTACTAATTTTTTGCCTTGCTTCTGCTACCGTTTTCGTTAGCACATTCGGCAAAAGAATATCAAGAATATCGTTTAGCAAATTATTTATTTATATTCTATACTTTGAGGTGTACTCTCAGGGCGTTTTTTATTTTCGTCAGTATACTCGTGGTGGAAACTTGTTTATTTTACTTTGTTTCCTAATGGCACTAATGTTTAATGTGCTCCAAAAATCATGGAAACCTATTATAATAGAGCGGATTAGGATTTAAGTGAGTTTTTGTATGAAATCACAATTGATTGTTTCCCTTTTATCAGCTTGCATAGTTGTTGAATGCTTTGCTCAGGAATCGAAGTTAGGGTTGTTGTTCCCAGGAAAAGATACCTTAACGTCTCCTTACGGGATAACTTCGCACATTACCTGGTCAGGCTATGACTATGACAATTACAAGGCGTGCATTGATGAGATAGCTGCATCGGGCTCGCTGTATATTAGAACCGACTTTAACCGTGCCAGTATTAACTGGGGGAAAGAAAACCAGGATTATGCTGTATGGGACAACATCGTGCAGTGTGCATCTGCAAAAGGTCTACGTGTAGCTCCGCTGGTATATCCTTCACGGTATGACAAGTATTCAAAAGAGATAGATGAATCATATATTCCTTATCTGAAAGATTGCCTAAACCGTTATGCATCGAATATTAACACTTGGGAAATCTGGAACGAGATGGACCTGATGTACGACTCAGATGGAAAGGTTTCGTTTGAGGAATATGTTCCAATGCTAAAGTCTTCATATAACACCATCAAAAAAGTTAGTCAAGATAATACGGTTCTTCTTGGAGCAATAGGAGATTTTGGGAAACCTTATTTTGAGAATTTATTGCAAAACGGCGCTGCAGACTTCTATGACGTTACTAACATACATTACTACAGTGCCAGAAATGTTCCTGAGGCCATAGTGCCATTTTATGAAAAGACGGTTGCACTACTGAAAAAGTACAATGTAGAAAAACCGCTGTGGTTGACGGAGACAGGTTATAGTACACATGTTGACGAGAACTCAAAGGCACCAGACAGGTTCTATACCGATGTTCTACCTCTGGTATATAAGCGACTTGGTATTAAAACGGGAAAAGTGCAATTAGCCGTTTTACTGGATGCTCGGGTGAATAAATATTTGCGAAATCAAGATAATCCTGTTATTCATTCGGGGTTCAAGGGAGTAAAGGCGGTTAGTTTGGATGATATGGCAACGCTAGATGTGAAACAGTATCCAGTGCTGATGATATCGTTTGGAGAGTCGTTCCCGATGGTCTATTTTGATGGGTTGCAATCCTATGTGGCCCACGGCGGTACGGCCGTATTCCCTGAAGGAGGCATATTGCTTTATTATGACCTAAACCTGAATAACAACGAACTGAAAGGTGTTGGGAAATCATACTACAAGAAATTACATATAGACTGTATGTACACTTGGGATGAAGAGGCGAAGGAGAAAGACGTGAAGACGAAAATGATGGGGACAAAGATGAATCCTTTGTTTGGCGTTAAATACAGTTGGCTGGATGAAGATTTGAATAGCCCAAAGTACTTCAAAAAGAACAACTTGGAGCCAGGGGATGAGATGATTCCAGTTGTTTATGGGTATGATGATGGCTTTTCTGCTCCTGTTGCGGTCTGCTATAAGCTTGACAGTGACCTAAAAGGGAATGTGATTATCCAAGCACGTAACAATTTGAGCTATAAGATATCTGAAGATTTAGATGCAATTCGTTATCCTCGTTTGTTCTTGCTCTCATTTGCGGTGGGAGTGGATAAGGTTTTTGCTTATAGCCTGACAGACCGCAGTGCGGAAGAAGGAGGCTACGGTATTTTGCGCAAGAATTTGTCGAGGAAGCCCGTTTTTTATACTTTGCGCACATTGACGCAAAAATGTCCTTCTGGTTCTACACGTCCCCAAGTTGCCGTTTACAATCATCAGTACATCGCATCATGGGAAAAGCCTGATGGTAAAGTTGTATATGCCGTTTGGTCGGATAGGCTTGGGTTAGATAATTCAATTAAGGTAAGAGGACGGGCAAGATACTATAATGACAAAGGTAAACGTATCAACAAGCGTAAGTATATGGTGACGCCATCTGTTGTATATATTGAACGTGCAAAGGAAGTAAAGTTTGATAACTATAAATAGTATCGTAATTTAATACAGGTGTCTAAGATAATAATCAGTATCTTAGAACCATGAAACAGACAAGACGCAAGTTTGATGCGAAGTTCAAAACCAACGTGGACATAGAGACCATCAAGAAAGAGAAAGACCAGTATCTGCGCAAGATTGTCGATTTGGAGATGCAGCTGGATTTTGCAAAGCGGTCATCCAGAAAGTTGAGGATAGAGATACCCGCAGACGATTGATATCCCCAGAAAGCAAGGTCAGCATGGCCGGCCGTGGCCGGGCAAAGGACAACATCTGGATTGAAAGATTTTGGAGGACGATAAAATATGAGTACATTTACATCGCGGTCGAGGAAAACGGCGCGGACCTTTATCAAGGAATCAAGAGGTTCATTGATAACTACAACTTCCACTGTCGTCATCAGGGAATCAGCCGTACAATACCAAGCAAGCTCTACTTCCGGTCGGCTGCTTGGGTTTAACAAATAAACGATAGGTACCTGTTTGAATAACGGTAGTATTATATAATTGAAGTCTTTGAAATGATCATAATGAACAACGATTCTAATGTGAGAGAGGATGACAGCACGAGGATTCCTGTTCTCCTTCAAATCAACGTCACTGTCAATTGGGGCAGTACAGGGAAAATAGCAGAGCAGATAGGCCTCCTTGCAATGCAGCATGGTTGGGAAAGCTATATTGCATATGGTAGGATGATGAATCCTTCAAAATCGAATCTAATAAAAATCGGGAGGCAATGGGATGTTTACCGCCATTATGTCGAAGGGCGTTTCTTAGATAGAGAGGGCTTGGCTTCTAGAAAGTCAACTAAATCATTTCTGAAAGTAGTGGATAAGATTAAACCTGATATTGTGCAATTGCACAATATTCATGACCACTATATGAACTATCCGTTGCTCTTTCAGTATCTTGCAGAGAAAAGGATTCCCGTAGTATGGACTCAGCATGATCAATGGTCAATAACGGGACATTGTGCATTTAATCTTGTGGGATGTGAAAAATGGAAAACAGGCTGTGGGAAATGTCCTGAGATTAAATGGTATTCTTTTGATCGGTCCAAGGCTAACTATTTATTGAAAAAAGAGCTTTTGGCGGCTATTCCATCATTGACGATTGTGCCTGTATCGGAATGGTTAGGAAAGAATATCGCTCAGTCGCATCTGAAGGATCGTCCCATCCAAGTAATACACAATGGTATTGACCTTGATGTGTTCAAACCACAACAGAAGGACGTTCATTTGCGATATGGAATTGAGGGAAAGAAAATTGTGCTTGGAGTTGCAGCCGTATGGGATAAACGTAAAGGACTAAATGATTTCATTGAGTTGGCTAATCGACTTCCATCAGAACAGTATGCTATAATCATTGTGGGAAAAGTTGCAGGCAAACATGATAAGAATAATGATGAAGGGTGTCAGGTGATTTTTGTGGAGAGAACCCAGAACCAGTTGGAGTTAGCCCAGTTATATACAGCTGCGAGCGTTTTTGTGAATCCAACATATCAAGATAATTATCCTACCACGAACCTGGAGGCGATGGCATGTGGAACGCCAGTGATAACATACAACACAGGTGGAAGTCCAGAGGCGGTTGACAATGAGACAGGGCGTGTCGTTAAACAGGGTGATATTGAGGGGCTTATGAATGCAGTGAGTGATCTTTCTTCTCAGGATCTACGCCATAAATGCTTGGAACGTGCGGTAAGATTGTTTGATGGTAAGAGGACTTACAATGCATATTTGGAACTTTACAATCGCCTGTTAGGGGTGGGGTAAAATATTGAAGAAGTATCGTGGCAAAACAACTCTTGTTTTGGGCATTTCTTCTGTGTGGAGCAAATCCAAAGGGCTTTATGATTTCATTGAATTGTCAAGAGACGGAAACTTATGTGTGGTAATGGTTGGTGTGTCTGATAGTATTAAGGAAAATTTACCTCCAGAAATTATCGCTATAAGTCGAACTCAAGATCAGCAAGAGTTAGCAATGCTTTATTCAATGGCAGATGTCTTTGTTAATCCGACTTATGCTGATATGCTCCCAACAGTGAACCTGAGGCTTTGGCGTGTGGAACGCCAGTGATAACGTATAGAACAGGTGGTTCTCTAGGGGCAATTTCTGACGAAACTGGATGGGGCATTGAACAAGGTGACATCGAGGCAGTTGCCTCAATCGTTAAGAGTATTGCCAAGAAAAACGAGAGTGAGGTTTTTGCTCAGCGTAAAGCCTGTAGAGAAAGGGCAGGACAAGAGTTTGATAAGGACAAGTGCTTTAAAAGGTACGTTAAATTACACAACAATCTAATAGAATATTGATGAATACTTTATGGATTATCTCTGAACTTTTTCCCCCAGATGAAACCTCTACAGCCTTTATCTTGGGGGAGATAGCCAATGTGATGACTCAAAAATATGAGGTAAAGGTTATTTGTGGACCAGAGATATATGACAAGAGAAAGAAAACGGATCCTAAAAACAAGTTTGTACTTAATCCGAATATTCAAGTTACGCATGTAAAAGGTGTGGATTTCGACAAGAATACTTTCTTTGGGAAGGCTATGCGTTTTGCTGTGATAAGCTTGCAGCTATACCAGGCAGCAAAGAGGAGTATCAAGAAAGGTGATAAGGTTCTGTTGGCTACAAATCCGGCTCCGGTGGTTGCATTGATTTCAAGATTGAGAAAGGAACGATTTTTTGAACTTAGTATACTAGTACATGATGTGTTCCCCGAGAACACAAAGCCTGCAGGCCTGAAATTGCCTTTTGGGGCTTATCAATTCTTGAAGAATCTTTTTGATAAAGCTTATAGTAGGGCAGACCAGTTAATTTCACTTGGGCGTGATATGAAGCAAGTATTGGAGCAGAAGGTCGCAAGATTTGAACACCATCCAAAAGTAAACATTATTGAGAATTGGGCAGATTTGGATATTGTTTCTCCAATGGATATATCATCGCATCCAGACAAGTTTGTTTTAGAATATGCTGGCAACATTGGGAGAGTACAAGGATTGCAAGAACTAATTGAGAATCTAAAAGAGTCTTCAAATAAAAATCTAGAGTTTCACCTTTGGGGAACTGGAGCCGAGGAGAATCGTTTGAAAGACTATACTCAAAGCCACAAGATGAGCAATGTGGCTTTTCATGGTGCTTATCTTAGGTCTAAACAAAGTGAAGTAATCAATATTTGTGATGTGGCTTTGGTAACACTAACGGAAGGAATGTTTGGCCTTGGAGTGCCATCTAAGACCTACAATATTATGGCCGCAGGAAAGGCCGTTCTTTTCATTGGTGAACCAGAAAGTGAGATCGGTTTACTCGTGAAAGAAAAGCAAATTGGCGTTGTTTTTAGACCGGATGACAAAGAAGGTATTGTTAATTTCCTATCCAGTTTGTCAAAAGACAAGCAGCACGAGTTTGCTGAAATGGGTAAGAGGGCAAGACAAGTGGCAGAATCTGAATATGCGAAGGATATTATACTCAACAAATTTTTAGAAGCGATATAATGGAAAAACTATTGTTTACTGGTGCCTCCGGATTCTTAGGATATAACACCAGACCTCTGCTGGAGAAGATGTATGATGTTCATACCATAGGCCTGACTGACGAGGATGACATTAAAATCAATATGGCCAAAGAGGTGCCTCCAATCAATACTCATTACGAAGTGGTGCTTCATGCGGCAGGTAAGGCTCACACTGTGCCAAAAACTGAGGCTGAGAAGCAGGTGTTTTATGATGTTAATTATCAGGGTACAGTAAATCTCTGCAAGGCATTGGAGAATTTAGGTGCGCCCAAGTCATTGATATTCATTAGTACTGTTGCTGTATATGGATGTGAGTATGGTGACCTGATAACGGAGGAGCATCCATTGGAGGGAAATAGTCCTTATGCAGAGAGCAAGATCATGGCGGAGAAGTATCTGACTGAATGGTGCTCTAAGAATGGTGTTGTTCTTGGAATTCTGCGACCTTCACTTCTTGCAGGAAAGAACGCTCCTGGTAATCTTGGCGCTATGGTGAATGGTATCAAGAAAGGATTCTATATGAATATCGCTGGAGGCAAGGTGGTGAAAAGCATACTCATGGCAGAGGATATAGCTCGTCTGATTCCCTTGTTGGAGGAGAAGGGTGGAATCTATAATGTTTGCGACTCCTATCAGCCTACTTTTGGTGAGATTTCAGTTTCAGTAGCAAAACAACTTGGAAAACATAAGCCTATCAGTATTCCTTACTGGATGGCTTGGTGCATGGCTAAGGTAGGTGATTTGCTGGGAAGCAAGGCTCCAATCAATAGTTATAAGCTGGAGAAGATGACCAAGAGTCTAACTTTCTCAAATGAGAAGGCCCGCAAGGAACTTGGATGGGAGCCGTTGGATGTACTGACTAACTACAAGATTGATTAATGCACATAGGCAATAACTATCAAGCATTTTTGGCAATGGTAAAAGCCGGACTTTGGGAAACCGAGGTGCGGCTTGCATCGTATAGCGATATAAGTTATAGTTGTCTTCTTAATACAGCAACAGAGCAAAGTGTTGCAGGTCTCGTTTCTGCAGGCTTGGAGCATGTTGCAGATGTCAAAGTGCCGCAAACCGAGGCCCTTCAGTTTGCAGGACAAACACTGCAGCTAGAGCAGCGAAACAAGGCAATGAATGCTTTTGTTGTCAGCCTAATTGAGCGTTTGCGGAGAGAGGATGTATATGCCATTCTCGTGAAAGGTCAGGGCATTGCGCAGTGTTATGAGAGACCGCTCTGGCGTGCATGTGGAGATGTGGATTTGTTCCTCAGCGAAGACAACTATAGTAAGGCTATCCAAGTGTTAAGTCCTATCGCATCATCGATTGAGGAAGAGGATGTTTACAGGCATCATTTAGCGATGACCATCGATGGATGGGCGGTGGAACTGCACGGAACATTACGTAGCGGTCTTTGGAAGAGTCTTGACCGTGAACTCGACAATGTACAGAATGCGGTGTTCTATGAAGGCAAGGTCAGGTCTTGGATGAATGGAGGCACGCAGGTGTCTCTTCTTGCAGCAGATGAGGATGTGGTTTTTGTTTTTGCTCACATACTCCAGCATTTCTACAAAGAAGGTATTGGCCTAAGGCAGATTTGCGATTGGTGTCGGCTGCTATGGACATATCGCTCCGAGTTGGATTTGAGGCTTTTGGAATCACGAATCAAAAGTATAGGCGTGATGACAGAATGGAAATCGTTTGCTGCTTTGGCCGTGGATTATCTTGGAATGCCTGCTGAGGCGATGCCGCTCCTTAATAGTTTAAATAATCAAGAGTTTAAGAAGTTTAAGCGTAAAGCCGCTCGTGTCATGGAGTTTGTGTTAGAGACCGGAAACTTTGGACATAACAGAGACTATTCGTATCGGAAGAAGTATCCATACATCATTTACAAAGCCATCTCTTTTTGGAAACATTTGAAAGACGGAGCATTTTTCTTCTCGATATTCCCTCTTGACTCTATCAAGGTCACGTGGAGAAGGATGGCTATTGGCATTACTGTCGTATTACAAGGTAAAAGGCATGAATAGTATTGTAGAAAGAGTGAAGGAATTGACTATCGTCGACTTCGAACGAGACTCTGGTGAGACTGAAAGCGAGCATTTATCTTTGTGCTCGCTGCTTACTCAGTTCATGGAGTGTGAAGGAAAGTCTTGCTCCTTCGATCCGGAATTGATAACGCCGGAGCAGTGGCTATCGAAGATATTGCCACTGCGATGGAAGAAGTAAGGTCACACAGAAATCATGGATAGCACAGAAATATGATTGCCATACAAGATTTATACAATATTGTGGAGAATAAGATTGCCAACGAGACCAGAAAGGCAATCATCCGTAACAACTTCCTATCTCAGATAGCAGAGCAGATGTGCAACGCCATCAACGGACAAGAACGGTATTCCTCACTGCAGGAATAGGGTTGTTGCGATAGAATATGGTGAAAAAAAGTGTTTTTTGCCATAAGGGACATAAAATGGTAAAGGATGAACTGGAGTTTAGTGGGTATGAGGATTATACTCATCTAATGTTCCCACAGCAGAAGAAGGTTGCGAGTATGTTCTTTTATAGTATATTCACCAACTACTCGATTCAAACTTATATCTCACAGGATTATAAAGATGAACTCACCATAAGTTATTTAACTCAGTTGAACGAGAATGTCCCAGGTGACAGCATTTGGATGGATAATCTGTTTAATAAGAACGACGGATATTATAATACTCCCGGATTTCAATACAGGTGCTTAAGTTAAAAAACAATAACTTCGCACCATGAAGCAGACAAGGAAAAAGTACGACGCCAAGTTAAAGGCAAAAGTGGCCATCGAGGCCCTCAAAGAGCGCGAGACACTCAATGAACTCGCAGCAAAGTATGAGCTGTCATCAGTGATGATCAGCCAGAGGAAAAAGGCGCAGACCTGCTCTTTGGAATCAAGAGATTTATTGACAACAACCACCGTCGTCACCAAGGAATCAACCGTACAGTACCAAGCAAGCTCTACATTCGTCAGGCAACTTGGTCTTAACTAAGAACAACACTGTACCTGTTTAAATAACGATAGTATTGTAGGATTACCCATGAGGTGTACAGAATGTGGGGCAGGAAGGTGTCAATGGAAGAGATTGAAGAGGCGTTTAGGCTGATTAAACAGTAAATATGATTACATATATTATTATCGCGGCCATACTTTTGGCGGTGGAACAGCTGTATTTCAAGGTGGCTGACAAGTGCAATATCATCGACAAACCCAATGAGCGGTCTTCTCATACCAAAATTGTACTGCGGGGTGGTGGAATTATTTTTACCATCGGGTTGTGGGTGTGGAGCGCATTTTTCGGGTTCCAGTATCCGTGGTTGCTGGCGGCGGTGACGTTGGCGGCAGGTGTCAGCTTTGTGGATGATATCCACTCGCTGCCGGATAGTGTGCGTCTGGTGGCGCAGTTCGTGGCGATGGGGCTGATGTTCTGGGAGCTGAAGATGATACAGCCCAGTCTTTGGTGGGCAGTCATCCTGGCGCTCATCGTTTGCGTGGGTGCGACGAACATCTATAACTTCATGGATGGCATCAACGGGATTACGGCCGGTTATTCGCTGGCGGTTCTGGTGCCGCTGCTGCTGGTGAATGCCCGTGAGGAGTTTGTGAGCGAGAGCCTGATTGTGGTGACTATCCTTTCGGTGTTGGTGTTCAGTGCGTTTAACTTTCGGCCCAAGAACAAGGCGAAGTGTTTTGCCGGAGACGTGGGCAGCGTTGGGATTGCGTTTATCCTGCTGTTTTTGATCGGCAGCAAGATTATGCAGACGGGAGATGTGACGTGGCTCATTTTCCTGCTGGTGTATGGTGTGGATGGGGTTATGACCATTCTGCATAGGATTATGCTGCACGAGAATCTGGGCGAGGCACACCGTAAGCATGCGTATCAGCTTCTTGCAAACGAGCTTGGCTGGTCTCATGTAGCGGTGTCGCTTCTTTATATGGCGCTGCAGCTGGTGGTCTCACTGGGATTTGTTTATCTGTGCCCGGATAAGGTACTGGCGCATTGGGTGTACCTGATTGTGGCTATTGTGGTGCTGGCGGCGGCGTATGTGCTGTTTATGAAGAAGTATTATCATTTGCATGAGGAGTATCTCGAATCACTTAAGAAATAACAAATATAGATTGCATAGATATGACTGATAAGATTACACAGGGATTGCTGGATGGTTTGACGGCGCAGGCGAAAGCTTCACCACGGCTTCGGATGAATCTGGATTTACGGAACTCTCCGGAGGATGGCTCCCAGCGGATGCTCAATGCTATAGAACCAGGTTCACCGCTGCCAATACACAGGCATCGTAAATCTTCCGAAACTGTCGTATGTCTGCGTGGGAGGCTGGTGGAGGAGTTCTATGATGATCCGGAAATGATATGTACGGAGTCTATCGAGTTGTCTCCCAACGGGCCGGTCGTCGCTCTCAACATTCCCAAAGGGCAGTGGCACACCGCTCGAGCTTTGGAGAGTGGGACTGTGATTCTTGAAATGAAAGATGGACCGTATGAGCCGACTGGGGCGGAGGATATATTAAAGTAAAGGATTTTGATTTGTAAATAACTATATATGAAAATACTTGTTACAGGCGCAAAGGGTTTTGTGGGAAAAAACCTTTGTGCTGCATTGAATAACATCAAGGATGGTAAGGACAGGCGGTTCCCGGAGCTGTCTATCGAAGCTGTGTATGAGTATGACTTGGATTCCACTCCGGAGGAGTTGGACGCGTGGTGCGCTTCGGCAGATTTTGTATTCAACCTTGCAGGCGTGAATCGGCCGCAGAATCAAGAGGAGTTTATGGTCGGAAATTTTGGCTTTGCCTCAACGCTTCTGGATACACTGAAGAAGCACGGGAATAAGTGCCCGGTAATGCTCTCGAGTTCTATTCAGGCTACTCTTGCTGGGCGTTTCGGGACATCTGAATATGGCAAGAGTAAGAAAGCGGGGGAGGAGTTGTTCTTTGATTACGCAGCGGCCACTGGAGCCAAGGTTTTTGTGTACCGTTTCCCGAACCTGTTTGGCAAGTGGTGTCGGCCTAATTACAATTCGGCCGTGGCTACCTTCTGCAATGCGTTTGCGAATGATCTGCCATATACGGTAAATGACCCTTCTGTTGAGTTAGAACTTTTGTACATTGATGATCTGGTGGATGAAATGATTTGTGCTTTGCAAGGCAAGGAGCGTCACTGTGAGTTTGATGGCGTGGAGACGGTTCTTTCTCCTGAAGGCCGCTATTGTGCAGCAACGGTTACGCATAAGGTCACGCTTGGTGAAATCGTTGACCTTTTGAAGAGCTTTGTGGAGCAGCCTAAGACCTTGATGATACCGGAGATTCCTTCCGGGTCGTTTGCTAAGAAATTGTATTCGACGTATCTTAGTTATCTGCCGTATGAGAAGACTGCTTTTGATTTGAAAATGAATGTGGATGAGCGTGGCTCGTTTACAGAACTGGTACATACTCTCAACGCTGGTCAGGTGAGTATTAATATCTCCAAACCTGGCATCACCAAGGGGCAGCACTGGCACAATACCAAGTTTGAGCAGTTTATTGTGGTGAAAGGACACGGACTGATTCAGCAGAGGAATCTGAATGACCCGTCCGGTAAGGTGCTGGAGTGGGAGGTTTCGGGTGACAAGATTCAGGCGGTGCACATGCTCCCTGGCTATACCCACAACATCATCAACCTGTCGGACACGGAAGATCTGGTGACGGTGATGTACTGCAACGAGGTCTTTAATCCGGAGAGGCCGGATACTTTTTTTGAACCGGTGTAAGTCGTCTTTATTTGCTTTTTCGCAATATTTTCATTATATTGTAGTATGAAAATATTTACCACATATCTTCAAGAGCGAGGGACGTGTAAGGTTAATCCTGGATTGCTTTGGGAGTATCGGATGGATAGGTTCGATTGGCAGAAATATCGCCGCGTGGTTGCGGAGCGCGTGATTTCAATGGGCCGCTTGTCTGATTGGTATGGGGCTTTTGATTTGTATGGAGGTATTCGGGGATTTCGGAAGATTGCTAGGGATGAAGTTGTTGACTTGTCTCCACGCAATTTGGACTTTATGTGTAAAGCTTTGAATATCAAAAAGGAAGAAACAAAATGTTACAAACGGCAACAGTTGCGCCAGGCACACTTGAACTTCTAAGTAATCTTCAGGGAGAATCATTATTGCGCAATACGCGTCTTGTTGGCGGTACGGCATTTATCGGTTTTATTCACGGAGTGAAGATAGATGTTATCTATCATCCGTTTCCGTGGCTGGAAGAAGCAATGGAGGAAGACGGTTTCAGAATTGCTGCAAAAACAGATATCGTTGCAATGAAAATGCATGCTATTATTAATTCCGGTACTCGCCCAAAAGATTTCGTGGATATTGCGTTTCTTTCTATGTATTTCTCTTACAACGAGATGAAACGTCTTTTGCTCAGACGTTATCCGGCCTATGATCCCATAATGGTTGATAGGGCTGTAATTTATTTCGAAGACATTGAAGACGCATTGATTGCGGAAATCAGCATGATTGGATATGAATTCGATTTTGAACGAATCAAGAATCGCATCTCCAAAATGACGGATAATCCGGATAAGGTGTATGTAACAGCACCACTCAAACTTCAAAGACAGTAAACGAAAACAATATATGGCACAATTCAAGAATAACGGGAAGCTGAAGCTTCTGATTATAGTAGGAACCCGCCCGGAAATCATTCGCCTGGCGGCCGTGATTAATAAATGTCGTGAATACTTTGACTGCCTGCTGGCACACACGGGGCAGAACTACGACTATAATCTAAATGGTGTATTCTTTAAGGATCTCAAACTTGCAGACCCCGATGTTTATATGGAGGCAGTGGGGGCAGACCTTGGGGAGACCATGGGAAATATCATTGCAAAGAGTTACCAACTGATGGTTGAGGTTAGGCCTGATGCTGTACTGGTGTTGGGGGATACGAATAGCTGTTTGAGCGTTATTGGCGCCAAGAGGCTGCATATCCCTATTTTCCACATGGAGGCCGGTAACCGTTGCAAGGACGAATGCTTGCCGGAGGAAACAAACCGTCGCATTGTGGACATCATTTCCGATGTGAACATGGCATATTCTGAGCATGCTCGCAGATATTTGGCGGACTGCGGACTCCCTAAGGAGCGCACTTATGTGACTGGTTCTCCAATGGCAGAGGTGCTGCACGATAACCTGGCGGAGATTGAGGCTTCTGATATTCATAAGAGGCTGGGTCTGGAAAAAGGGAAATATATCTTGCTGTCAGCGCACCGTGAGGAAAACATCGACACGGAAAAGAACTTCCTTTCACTGTTCAATGCGATTAACAAGATGGCGGAAAAGTATGATATGCCTATCCTGTACTCATGCCATCCACGCTCCAAGAAACGTTTGGAGGCGTCTGGGTTTAAGTTGGATCCTCGCGTGATTCAGCACGAGCCGCTGGGATTCCACGACTACAACTGCCTGCAGATGAATGCATTTGCCGTGGTCTCTGATTCTGGCACCCTGCCGGAGGAAAGCTCTTTCTTTACTTCGGTGGGCCATCCATTCCCAGCTATCTGTATTCGTACCTCCACCGAACGCCCGGAAGCGTTGGACAAAGGCTGTTTTGTGTTGAGCGGTATAGATACTGTTGGCCTATTGCAGAGCGTTGATGTGGCGGTGGCGCTTATCAAGGATGGTTATCCCGGTATTCCCGTGCCCGACTATGTGGATGAGAATGTTTCAACCAAGGTCGTGCGCATCATCCAGAGTTACGTGGGCGTGGTGAATAAGATGGTGTGGAGGAAGTTTTAGTGGTCCTCGTCATCTCCAGCCAACTGCCGGTATCAGGCTGGCACGCACTCTTCAGAAACGAACTGATAGCGGATGCTTGCATGGACAGAATATCCCACAAATCCATACGCTTCCAGCTCCTTGAAGAGAGCCTAAGAAAAAATACTAACTTTGTAAAATCATATTGAAACTGTCACCAGAGTGAACGGGTATCGACCGGAAGACGTAAATTTGACAAAAAAAAGTTCTGAACGAACTCTATCAAATATTTTTAACTTTTTTCGGATTTTAAAGTGTCAAACTACCGTTTGTTGTGTAAAAGATGTCATTCAAATGGATTGAATGGTGATTGAAAGGTTTTCTCTTGAATTTTGAGATTTAAGAAAAGTTTTATAATTTCGCAAAGAGCTAATTGTTTTTGCTATGGACAAAGATTTTAATAAAAGTTATGACCAGTTGATGAAGGATTATAAACCATCGCAATATATAAATCAAGACTGGCCAATGAAAGATGGAATGTATCAGCAGTATTCCGCTTTCGAGGATGATGTACAATGTGCCTCTGGAACCCACAAATCAATTGTAATGTTATAGAGCTATGCCAAGTTGGAGTTATTTCAAGAATGAGTCCCAATCTCATGTCACGCAGCAAAACCCAAATGGTGGCGTATTGTTCCTTGTGGATCAGAAAAAGAAGTTTTTGAAGGAGTTATCAGAACACACGGGGCGAAATACCATTTTGTATTTTTCTGCGTTTATGAATAAGAATGTCCGTGATTCGATAATCAACGATAAAGACATTAATGCTTTCATGGAGACTGTACATAAACTGGATAGAAGCAAGGGACTTGATTTAATCCTTCATACTCCAGGTGGTGATATTTCGGCCACAGAACAAATTATCAAGTATCTTCATTCGATGTTTAATGGAGATATTAGGGCTATAATTCCTCAAATGGCCATGTCTGCAGGTTCTATGGTTGCTGTGTCTTGCAGGTCTATAATGATGGGTAAGCAGTCTTGTCTTGGTCCTTTCGATCCGCAGCTAAACAACTTGCCTTGCCAGTCTGTCTTGAAGGAGTTTGAACGTGCAATAAATGATGTTAGTCGAAATCCGGCAAGTCTTGGCTTATGGCAGACAATTATTTCAAAATTAAACCCTACTTTTTTGACGCTATGCCAACAAGCTGATGAACTCTCGAAAAATTTGGCGGATGATATACTCTCGAAGACACAATATTCAGAAGAAATAAAGGAGCGAATAAAGGGGGTATTTGTGAATAATGATGATAGTAAGGTTCATAGCCGTCATATCGATATCCAGAGGTGCAAAGATGTAGGATTAAATATTGAAGAACTTGAGACTGATCCAAAGATTCAAGATATGGTGTTGAGCATACATCATTGCTGTATGATACTTGGGGAATCGAGCAATATTGTTAAGGTGGTTGAAAATAATATTGGTGGAGAGTTCTCTTATCATCTACCTCCGCAACAACCACATGTTACTGGCCCATTAATGCAATTTCAGATGGGCGACCCACAGATGCCTTGACTTGGTTTCTTTGTGAAAACTTATAGTTGTTAGCACAAAAATGGGAGGACTGGAATGAACTCGGCCTCCTTATCCCAAGATGAATAAACTTGTATGATAAACAGAAAATAATCTTACCTTTGCTAGTGTTGTAGCGTTGTTACCAAATCTGCTGCATCGTTGTTACCGAAAACGATGTACTCTTGTTACTCAAAATGCTGCACTCGCAGTTACCGTTAACACCTGCCTGTTTGCAAGCAAACAGAGACTGCTCTTTGAAAGCCTAGCCCTCTTTGAGGGGGTTAATATCATAAGAATGCACAGTAAGAACTATAACAAAGACTGATGACAATGATGAAAAGCAACAAACCAATAGAGACTAGAGCGTATTACGGCGAATACACACTACGTCACTGGATAGACTTAATGTTAACCAAAGACATTGAACTTCCAGAGTACCAGCGTAGCTTTGTGTGGGATGAAGAAGACGTGAAGCGACTTCTCGCATCGCTGAACTCCGGTCAGTTTATTCTTCCCGTAACAATTGCTCACTACAAGGATGAGAACGGAGAGCAAAACCTGATTCTGGACGGGCAACAGCGACTGACATCTATTCTTCTAGCCTACCTTGGTTTTATGCCCATCAAAGAAAAGTTCAACTCTACGGATGTGGACTTGGCAAATGGAGATGATAGCGAAGAGGAAGGGAAGGGTAGTTCGATGGAATGGACTTACAAGATGCTTCTCAAAGAGATTCAAAGGGAGAATACCCCTCAGAAGATACAGGATCGCCTGCGTGTCAATGACCATTATAAAGAATTGAAAGTGGTTGTTGACGGAGATGTGGAAGAGTTTTACGACAGAACATTCCTAGGCTTTTCTTTCATAATACCTGCTGAGCAGGATGCAAACGCCACGCAGCGGTATTTCTCTGAGTTGTTTAGGAATATGAATTACCTCGGGAAGAAGTTATCGCCCCTGGAGAGCCGTCGTTCTTTGTATTTTATGAACAGAGAGTACAAGGACTACTTTGACGGAAAGACCACGGATGGAGATGATATCCTTTGCAACATCAAGATTCTTGAAAATATGCAGCCGCGAAAGATTGACTTCGTGCGGTATCTGTCGATACTGTCGCAACTGATGATAGTGAAAGATAACGAGTTAAAACGGGTGATGGTTGGCTATTCTGCATATAGTTCAAGAGAGAGTTATTATGCTGACTATGTGTCGTATATTGTGAATCTAGAGCAGGAAAACCGAAAGGATAAGTTTAACGGATTCAGTATGGAGAAGACTTTCCCGAATCATGAGTGGAAGGACAGATTCAAGACCGTTAAAGAGTTCTTGAATCGAAACAAGGCTAAATTAGGGCTGGACGAGAAATACGGCGCATTTACATCATGGATAGATGCAGATTATTGGTTGTTTGGCTTGCTGGATGCTGTGCTCTTTCAGGGGAAAATTCTGGTTCAGGAAGACAAGTTGATTGAAGCTTTGGTTGGTGAGATAAGTACAAAGCGTCAGCAGAAAGAAGGTGAGTCGGCCTCGGAGTATCAGAAGAATCCAAACAGGATAGGGAATTTGCGGGACAGAATAGGACGGTCATTGGCAATTTATGCTAGTTATGCACAATAGTTCACAGCGAGAGTTTATATTGACTCCTATAGCAAGTATTTTGCGGGACACTGTCACCGCTTGCAACGGGATTGGTCATGGGATTGAGACGCAATCGCTTGCAGAGTATGTTTTACAGACGACGTTCCTAAAGATGACTGGAGCGCAAGAGCAGAAACTGAAGTGTATTTGCTGGGATATGGCGACGAATGATTTTGATTACCGTTATCAGTATTTAAAAAAGAATTACGGAGAGTGCTCGTCATATGAGGATAAATGCAGTATTTACAGAGATTTGGTGAAGATGATTATCAAACTTGAGCCAGAGTTCTCTGTGGCTATGCTATTTGGAAATATTGATATAAGCGCTAAGGAGAACGAATTTATTGAGAAGAGGATAAAGGACACGCAGAAGAATCAGGAGAAGAAGAAGGGACGTAAGTTGAATGATGTGGAGGCGCAGAAATTGTCGGACGGGATGAGAGCGCATTGGGCAAAAAACGGAATCTGCGAGAAGGAGCGAGCGAACTTCAGCCGGATTGTGTTGTTTGAAAGTATGCAGGATTTGGTGGATGGGATTGTGGGTAACACCATGGTGGCCCAGTGGGAGCAGCACAATTATCAGAACTATGTTGTAAACTGGAGAGGACTTGCGAGCGGTCGGTTTGCTACGGGGGATGTACTTCTTGATAAGGATTATCAGGACTTGTATATGAATGTGGTTTATAAGCATAGAAACCGGTGTGCACATAACCTTGCATCGTTCCAAAGTAATTTGCCGACACTAAAGACACTTACTGAGGAGGACTTTGTATATGATAATTACTATTATCGTTTTTCTTTGCTGTTGCTATTAGACGAGGTTTTTATGCAGCTATATAAAGCGTATATTGAAGCGATTGGTTAGTTGGTAGTTATTAGTGATTTAGGAAGGCACGAGAAAGATATGACCAAAGAAGAATTGCTTGCCTTACATGTGTCGTGGATCTCCGGTACTACTTCGAAACAAGTGGTACACCAGACTCTGCGTAACGCCCTGTTGACTATCCGGAATGGAGGACAGAAGGATAAGATACTACAGATGAGGTCTTTGGTTGACTCAAATCACGATACATACGACAAGATAAAAGGAACGCTCCCTGCAAATATCTTCTCGGGCATGTTTGCAGGAGGTCACGCTGCCACAGATATTACAGAATACAATCGGCTGCTTACTCTGGATATAGACAAACTGGACTCGGGAAAGTTAGAGCAAGTGAAGCAGAGTCTGATCAATGACGAGTTTGTATTTGCCTTCTGGCTGTCACCATCGGGGAAGGGCTATAAAGGTCTAGTGTTGTTGGACTATGGGGACATTGAGTACAAAGACATCGTGTATTGGCATAGAGTGGCCTTTAATCAACTGTTCGCGTATTTCCATGACAAATATGGATTTGACTTGGACATAAAATGCAAAGACGTCCCGCGTCTTTGTTTTGTCTCTTATGACCCTGATTTAACGGTGAAGGATGAGGTGACGGCTTTTAAGGTGGGACCCATCGAGGAGGTGGTGAAAGCTAAGAAGATGGCAGAAAAGCATCGCAGGGCGTTTGCTGACTATAAGGGAAACGGTAAATATAGGTGTATTAAACCTGGGCGGAACCGGCAGAAAGACCGTGATACGATGAACTCGATAGTGAAGTATTTGGAAAAGCGCAAGATTTCCATTACACCTAATTACAATGATTGGTTTTGCGTGGCGATGGCCATAGTGACAGCTTTCAACTATGACGTGGGTGAGAAGTATTATTTGCGGCTTTGCCGTCTGGACGGGCCTAAACACGATGAGAAGGCCAGTTATGCTATGCTGCAGTATTGTTACAAACACAGTAATTTTGAAATAACGCTGGGTACGTTGATTTACTTGGCTCAACGAAAGGGATATAAATTCAGTTATAAGGCAGTACCTAAGAGGGACACCAGTTCGGATGGATAATCTGAATTGCACCCGCGTACGGGTGAGACTAGCAGGGACCTACCGTAGCCGCAAGGTTACGGCCCTTCTCACCAACAGGGAAGGTTTATAGTCATAATAATGTGATTGTAATTTGTTCGGAGTTTTAGCTACGGGGACTGCCTTTTTTATATGATAAAAACATTCGGGGAATATATTTCGTTCTGGTCGGTGGCTGACGTGCTTATCAGTAAGCGTGTGCAGCTTTGCGACAAACGGCACAAGAAGCACCAACTGCATCTGTTGTCGCCTGCTATGAGTTTGGGGCAGACAACGGATGTGGAGGAGTTGCTGCTTGCCATGATGCCGCCCGGAAGAGATGGGTGAGTTTGTCAACCAAAACACGGTATCGGGATTTGCTTGATGGGAACAGACAACAAAAGGCTGCTGCAATGTGTAACTGGCTGGCAATCAAGTGGACTGTTGAGAAGGATTTGGCAAGCGGCGAGGCGCTGCCATACATGGAGAAGTTGAAATGTTTTGTGAGGACAATACAGGATAGGGTACGTGAAGAGCATTTTGCATTTGATGTTCCTATTTTGTTTCCGAATGTGAAAGATGAATGTAGTTGCAGACCGCTGTGCAAGTTTGAGGGTATAGAAGACTCTGTGATTATGATTCTGGCTAACAAGTACCTGACTGAGCTATTCAACGATCTGTTTTATGAGGAAAGTCTAGCATTCAGGAGCAAACGAATGTACCACGGAGAGAAAAACTGCGTGACTGCCCACCACCATGCCATTGTTCGGATGAAGGAGTACAGGCAGCGGTTTGGAGGGAAGAGACTCTACGTGAGTGAGTGCGACCTACAGAAATTCTACGACACGGTGAGCCACAGCGTAGTGAGGAAATGCTACTACGGTCTGATGAAGAAGGCCTTGAAGAAGAATCCTGGGTTGAGGTTTGATGAGATTAACCGCGTGTTTGATGCCTATTTAAAGTGTTACAGTTTTCCGAAGAGTGTTTATTGCAAGAATGAGGATAAAACCTTTTGGGAAGAGAACAAGATTGATGAGAAACATCGGTGCTTCAAGTGGGTGGATACAAAACTACTGGCCAAGAGCCCCAAAGGATTGATGCATTTGCAGATAGGTGTTCCACAAGGCGGTGCGTTGTCGGGGTTGATTGCCAATATGGTGCTTGACTCTGTAGATTGGCAGGTGAAACGAAAGATGACGGACAGAGACCTGTATCTGCGCTATTGCGATGACATGATAATCATCTCTACTAGCAAGGCACGATGCAAGGAGTTGTTCTCTATATACTATAATGGTACGAAGCGGCTGAAACTGGTTCCCCATGAGCCGGAGAGGAATCTGGAGTTTGGTCAGAAGACTTTCTGGAAGGGTAAGAGCAAGGATGCTTATCCATGGGCTATGGAGCGGAAGGATGCTGCAGAGTGGATTGGTTTTGTAGGGTATGAGATGCGACGAGACGGCGCTTTGAGGATACGCAAGAAGTCCTTCCGAAAGGAATTGGACAAACAGACCAAGGTGGTGTTTGAGAAGACGCTGGACAAGATCAAGGCTAAGGAGCGGGTGTCAAACGACTCATTGCTGAGTTCGTTGGAGAGCAAGCTAATCTCGATGTCGGTTGGAAAGATTTCGGTGTGGAACGCGTCGTATATGGAAAGCGAGATGTGCTGGAGTTCGGGTTTCAAAGAGCTGGAGATGAATCCCGTGCTGGAGAAGCAACTACGGGAGCTTGACCGGCATAGATGGATGATGCTGGGTGCTGCTAAACGGCGTATTGAGGGGAAGAAGAAAGGAAACAGCGTGGTAAGGAAAGACATGGAGCAGATAGAAGATGACAATAAGAATCCCGATAAGCACGGGATAGTACACAGTTACTACTATCAGTTTGCACGTGGTAAGGACTGACACATTTCCGTTCACAATAGATGTGGGCGATTATTATAATTGTTATCTATCAGAATGTGGGAATGGGTATTGACGAGCTCATTAAGGAATGCGGAAAATACATTCTTGAGTTAAAGACTTATTGCGTGGAGAGCATGTTTAGCCGCTAGTATTCGTGGAGGGCTAAGCATCCATTCAAAGTGATGTCTTTCGTTAACGCAATGACCTGACGCATGTATGATATGTCCTATGCAGCATTGACGCTTATGAATCAGGATTCAATTATTCCATATCTGTGTTTGGTTAGCGTTTGCTGGGAAAACATGGTTGCCACGTATGAGTTGAAAAAAATTGTGTTGTATTGTTGTAAGCAAAAGACCATACCAAGTAACGTGGATGATACGTTGATGCGCATTCTATACTCCAATCGTTATGATGTGAGCAACCGATATATGGGTGGGGAGCACTATGAGCACTTTAAGGAGTATAGAGCCAAAAATATCTTAACTCTTGTACGGAAACTAGAGAAAGACTATCCGCAGATCAAGGATTTTTATAGTACAATCTGTGAGTTTGTCTACCCTAATGGTGATGGCGTTAGCGGCAGTTACTCTCAATTGGACGAAGAAACAAATACAGTCTCGTTCGGCCCCCAGTTTAGTAAAGATTGTCCTCTGTCTCCGGCGTTTATTACTACAATGAATTGTTCAGTAGACCTCTATTTGAGGTTTGCTGAATCGATAGAAGATAATATTGCAGAGTTTACGCGATCGTGCGAGCGCCAATAATTGTTACCTAAAACTGAACATGTTTTTTCATAGTACCCGTGACCAATAAGTTGTTTTGGAATCTTTAGAGCAAAGCACATCTGGAAAGCGGTCAAGCCCTCTTTGCACTGCTTGCCAGCGCAGGATCTTCCCGGCGCACGGCTCCTCTCCCGTAAGCCATGGCTGACCCTTGTCAATATCTACTCCCGACAGGGAGAACGGGTTGCCATGCACCTCCGCTCATACAAAGTCGGAGAATACGTCCGCAATGACGCCCATCTTCCTTCTTACTACAACGACCATGTTGCTTCTTTCAGCGATTTAAATGGATAACAATTGTAAATGAGTAGATTATTACCAGCCCTTCAAAAGTTTTATAATGCGCTTAAGCATCTTGAGCAGTTTTCGTTAGAAAACAATTTTTTTGATAATATTAGCTCTTTAGATGTTTTTTTATCTGAGTATAGGAGCACTACACTTGTACATCAAGAATCATTGAGAGGAAATCAGGATCCAGTGTATATTAAGAATCGAAAGGGGATTTTACTTAAAGATTAAAGGGTCGTCGAGTGGCTAAACGATCAGCGTGTTAATGTTATACACAGGCATCCGTTTAGTTTGAAGAAGATAGTCCGCGTAGTAATATATAATTGGGGTAGATCTTTCGAATTAAAACGATTTGAGCAGACAATTGAGGATGATAATCCAATTGGTGACTATCTGCAGATGATAAGAAATACACTTTTATCCATAGCTACCCCAGAGATTAATTTCTCAGCCCAGTTTTTGTTCGTTGACGAGAAAGATGCGAAGGAGATTAACATCTTTGACCTGATAGAATCAAGCGTGACATCTATGTGGATGTTTCTCCATGCAATGAAATCTGATTTGCACGAGCACAACGATGTGGTCAATGGATTGATGTGCACGATAGATGAGATATACCTTAGAAAGCCTCAGCGATGGATGACTGATGCGGTGGATTATTGCTATTATCGTTCTACAGATTCGTTCGAGCGAGGTGAATCTATGGCAATGCTTATCCCTGATGCAAGAGTGTCGGTATCACTTTTTATCGACAAAGTCAAAGAGTATAATGCCCCCGTTTATAATTTTTTCGATGCATTTATTTGGCTTCATTCATGGATTTATATTCAGCAAAAGCATGATATTATGAATACATTCTTTGTAGAGTACTCGGATGGGACATATCTTACTATCCCATTTATAGCATCGATACGTACCACCATGTATCGCTTCATCAATAAGATAGCCCAACTAGTTTCAGATAATGAAGATTACCAACGTTTTTTTAGTTACGGAAATGGTGGGTTATGAGCCTGTCTCCCAAAATATGAACCAGTTTCTTCAGCTGAATTATCGAGAGAGGGAGCGATTCTGGACAAAAAACTTTCTGGCCTTCTTTAAGGTGAATTCTACAGGAGAAGAGTTTTCATTAATGATTGATTCAGATGACCTGATAGACAGACTATCCGTAAGTGTTGCAATGGGTAAAGCAAAAGATAACGGAATTGAAGCTGCTCCATCTGTTATGCTTGCTCCTATTGTTAAAAGTTTCAAGGACAAACTCCTAAGGAGTTAGAAACAAGAGAATTGATGACTCAAGACATACTGTGGCTCACCAAATGGCAAGAAGCCATTGACTTCGTTCATCCTAACCGCTGCAATCCCTCTCGTTATGACCCAGAGGATCGTGGAAAGTATTGTAACTGAATCAAACACAACAAGAAACTCCTGAATGCCGGTGAACTGAAGCCGGAGATGGTCGAGATGTTTAAGCAGTTGCTAAAGCTTGAGGTACTATACTAAGTACCACCGGACTTGACAGGTTCTATTACCTCAAGAACTTTACGAAAATGCGTTGTAAGTACGCAAGTGTACTGTCCGTTATCCGCCACCAATTGGGCAGGGAGCCAGAACAAGGAGATATGTTTATTGTGATGTCCCAGAACCGCAGGCTGGTGCGGTTGTTCACTTATGACAGGATATCATGCAGTCTTTTTGAGAAACGTTTCATTCCGGGATACCGGTTTATGAGAGTAGAATGTGACGGGGATGACAATCCTGAATACAAGATCGATTGGAGGGATGTATTGCTGCTGTTGGAAAGCCCAGAGTGCAAAATTATGCATGTGCGATAGTTTTTATAACTTTTTACATACGGACGGGAGGTCCGGAAAGTGTTCTTTCAAGTGATCCAATATCTGCGCGCTCGATAGAAACGGCGCCGCAACAAGTTGGTCCACAATAAGGCTTCGGTAGTACGGATGGCGCCTGGCCTCCCCGTGAATGTGCTCGTTGAACTCCGATTCGCTCATCATCTGATAGCGGCGGACTGTGTCCCGGTGGATTCTGCGCTGGATCGCTACCTGCTGTTGAGGTAGGTTTTCACGGGACAATTCATTAACTTTGTTCTACATAGTAACAATTGTGATAAGATTGTTTTGTGTCATAAGTGCTTATTTTTTATGACTTCAAGCATTATAAAAATAGCACTTATGTTTTTTCTATCCAACCGTAACATGCAGAACCAGATTATCACGTTTCGGAAAACTTCCTTTTCCGAAATCTGCCGATTCTCAATTTCTGAAATCTGCTGAAACAAAGTTGCTGCTTACATGTTTTCTATCGCGACTTATAGAATACAAGGGGAAAGAGTTACTTATGATGGTATGCGCTTTCGCTATGTCATTGAAAATGCTTATATTTGTAATTGTTATCTTATGTTGCCTTGTTATTGCGGCTCGATGCTTATTTAAGTGTTTAAATTGTAACGTATTGCATTAGAATTGAGATAGAAACATTAAATTTGTACTTGAATAGACGAGTTTACTGATGAACTCATATTTTGGGACAGTTTTGTTGATGAGTCATATCGTATGAAGATACCATTTTCAGTTTCGGCTCGTACCGCGATACTTATAGGATCTGAGAATTTCTCAAATCCCGAAGGTGCCATCGTGGAACTTGTGAAGAATGCATATGATGCTGATTCGCAATACTGTTATATTCTGTTTGGAGACGGCGAGTCTGCTAAACGATCTCTATACATCCTAGATTGGGGTACAGGGATGAACGATAAGATAATCGAGACTTGCTGGATGCGAATAGGAACTGATGATAAGCTCTATAACGACAAAACTGAGAGTGGAAGAGTCAAGTCAGGAGCCAAGGGAATCGGGCGTTTTGCTTTGAACAGACTAGGGAAGACGGCGGAAATGTTAACATTCACGAAAGATGGCCGAGGATACGATTGGAGAGTTAATTGGTCTGATTTTGACAAGCCGCAAACGAGTGTTTCAGAGATTACGGCCGACATTGATACTATCTCTCTTGTGAAAGGTCATCAATTCCTTTCCGACTTGGAGAAAGAGTTTGGTATAACTTTCCCACAATTTGAAACGGGGACGTTATTGAAAGTAACAGACCTGAATGATGAGTGGAATGAAGTTCAACTGAAGCATCTTTTTTCATCTTTGCAGGATCTTGTTCCCCCGTTTAACATTCCTGTCTTTGAGATATTCCAGTTTGTGCAAGGGACGGATGGTTATGGGCGCATAGAGGTCTCGGATTACGATGATTTTGACTATTCGGTTTCTGCACAATTTGACGGGAAGGACAACTTGTCTGTTAAGGTTCTACGTAATGAACTTGACGTGGAACGTCTGAAGAATGACTATATCGGTCTGTTCCGAAGAGAGGATATGAGGGAGTTCCCTTATCGATTGTCCGAATTTGAGGCTGGGGGCTATGAGCTTTCGTTGCCTTTGTCAAAACTTACTGTGGACAACCCTGTTAGGCTTGTAAATCATCAAGAAGAGCTCGGCGCATTTCGTTTTAATTTCTATTTTGTAAAGAGTGCTACTTCGGATGGACGGGGTGAAAGCGATGAAACAAAGTATCCTTACCGGCTGTTTTCATCAACGGTTAGAAGACAGTGGCTTAAAAGGAACGTTGGAGTAAAGGTATACGTGACAAGTTTCGTGTACGGCCTTATGGTGAGAATGGTGATGATTGGCTCCATCTAGGTGACCGCTTTGCAGCTAATCCAATAGGCGCCGGACAACGTAAAGGCGGCTATCATATTCGACAGAACCAGATTGTTGGAGCTGTCGAGATTTCACGTTTGGATAACATCTATTTGCAAGACAAGTCTGGACGAGAAGGCCTTCAAGAGAATGTGGTTGTAGAATTGTTTAAGGACGTTCTATTAGGCATTATCGGCCTTATGGAGAAAGACCGCAATACGGTGATGTATAACCTTTCACAGTTGTATGAAACATATCATCCTAAAGGTGCTGCCAAAGCTGAGGCAGACGCTGCGGTAAATGAAGGGACGGTAGATGAGGAATCTTACAAGAAGATTCGGACTGGTTATATTGTTTTAAAACAAGAGGCGGAAGAAAGGGAGAATGAACTCAGATTGCTTCACAATCTTGCTAGCACGGGCCTTGTTATATCCTCATTCGCCCATGAGTTGAAGAATATAGCGGATCTCTCTGCCTCCCGTTCAGAGGATTTACGTTGTGCAGTAGAGAATATAATGAGTGAAGAAGATGTTGCACAACTGGGATTGAATGAGTATGATAATCCATATAGTTTGATAAGAGATTTACGTGATCAAGATCAAAATATTAGGAGCTGGTTAAATTTCTCCATCAATTCGATAAATCGGGATAAGAGAACTAGAAAAGTATTCGGAATGGATGAGTATTTCGACCATTTTGAATCAACGTGGCATACGGTTTTGAAGGAATTGAATATTAATATGTCTATCGCCGGTTTTACATCTGAGATGAAGGTTAAAGCATTTTATATAGATATGGATACCATATTCAATAATCTGCTTTCAAATGCAATTTACGCCATAAAGGAAAGTAAGAAAACTGAGAATCGTAATATTACCATCAGCGGGGGAATTGATAATGGAGATATTGTGGTATTATTCGAAGATACCGGGATTGGACTTGCGGAGGAGTACAAAAAACGCCCTAATGACATTTTCAATGCTTTCGAATCATCTAAATATGACAAAGATGGAAATAAAATAGGTACCGGCCTTGGATTGTATATCACAAAAGCCACATTGGCTGAATACAAAGGAAGTTCAATATCAGTCATGACACCTCGCGCGGAGGGTTTTGGCCTACGAGTAAGATTAAAAATGTATTAATATGATAAGACTCGGCTATTTAGACGAGAACAAGGGTAATAGAAATACCTTTTATCGCGTCTTTAAGAAAGATTTCGATGTCGTAATGCTTGACGACTTTGCAAAGGTATTCACCTTGGATCTCTTATTAGAAGAAATCGACAAGCAGGAAATCCAGGTGCTGGCTGTTGATTATAAATTGGCAGATTCAGGCATGGTTCAGTATGATGGCGATCAGGTATTGGATGCTATTAATGAGCGCAAACGCTATTTCCCCGTTTTTATGATGACATCATATGTTGATGCCGCCATCCAAAAAGTGAATAACACATTCCTCGTAAATGATAAGGATGGATTAAACAACCCGCAAACTGTGGAGCTTCTGAAGAACCAAATTGCAGGCTCTGTTGAATCGTATCACAGAATTGTGAAAGAAAAGGAGCAGAGGGTCAAGACCTTGGAGGCTAAACAAGATGGTGCTGAAGGCTTGACTGAAGAAGAGGAGCAGGAATTGCTTAATTTGCATATTGAGATGACCAAAATAGATCCCGTCGCGAATCCTTTATCTCCAGACAAAATGCAGACATCTTCATTGAAAGATCTTAAAAAAACCGTATCCTTGTCAGAGGAAATTTTGAAATCGTTGAGCAAATAAGACGGGAATGAAATTTAGAGAGAATACGCCTGTTCGCAAATCTGATGTTGCACAAGAGAAAGATTATCACTCATATCGTGAGCAGCTAGCTTTGGACTATAACCACAGATGTGGGTATTGTGATGATCGTGACGCTCCGAGAGTTGCCAGTTTTGAGATTGACCATTTTGTGCCACAAAAGGTCGATAGTAGTAGGGTAACTGATTATTCTAATTTGGTTTATGCTTGTAAGTCTTGCAATAACGCCAAAAGAGCAAAATGGCCTACCGGGAATAAAGATATTCCAAATAATGGCAAAGAAGGTTGGATAGATCCTTGTACAAAAGATTACGAAAACCAATTTGAGCGAATTGATGGTGGGAAAATACGCCCACTGACCGATCTTGGAGTGTGGATGTATGACAATCTGAAACTGTGGAAGAAACAACATGAGATTCTTTGGAATTGCGAGAAGCTAGAGGGTAACATCGAGAAGTTAGATTCCCTTTATTGCCAGGGGGCTTTGCCTGATGAACATAAGGACGCATTAATCCAGTTGTATCAACAATATCGAAGAGTTCTTAAGACCTTTTATGGAGTTTAGTTTATGGCGTCTCTTTTATTAACATATTTAAGACGTCATGTGCCGTCAGATGAACGAACAGTCAACAAGTTGTTCGTATCTGCGTTTATTCGGAGTAATTCTCTAGAAGTTGTGCGGTCTCAGTTCCTGTCTAGATATTTCATCAATGATGGAGATGAGGATTTTGGACTGCTGCAGGATGTTAGTGAGCGTATCAAAGCAGAATACGGAGAAAAGATTATTCTTGAGACACTCGTTAAACTATTTGAGTTTGTTATATCTCCGGCAGATAGGGTGGTGACTGGAGCCATTTACACTCCTGTTAAAATTAGAGAAATAATCCTGAAGAGGTGTATGGGTGACAAAAGTGTCGATGAACTTGGTCGACTTCGTGTCTCTGATATCGCGTGCGGTTGTGGCGGTTTCTTAATGGATGCTGCGCGGTATATACATAGTAAGACCGGGAAACCATATGCCGAGGTTTTCCATGATAATATATTTGGTGTTGATGTACAGGAATACTCTATTGAGAGGGCTAAAATTCTGCTAAGCCTTTTGGCCTTGATGGATGGGGAAGATGCAGATTTCTGTTTCAACCTGCTATGTCGTGACACGCTGGATTTTTCAAGCGACAATTGGGATGAGACATATAACTGTTTTGATGTCATTGTTGGTAATCCGCCATATGTTTGCTCACGAAATTTGCCGGAAGACTCTCGTTCTAAAATGAGGAGGTATGAGGTGTGTGGTTCTGGACATCCTGATTTGTATATTCCTTTCTTCCAAATTGCTATCGAAATGTTGAATGCTGAAGGAAGACTTGGGTATATTACTATGAATACTTTTTTGCGATCTATTAACGGAAGGTCTCTTAGAAAGTATTTTCGACGGAATAATTGTGAACTCACAGTTTTAGATTTTAGAGGTTATCAAGTATTTGAATCTAGAAATACCTATACTTGTTTGTTTTACTATGATAAAGCAGGTCAGGACGCAATGATTCATTATGCTGTTGACGAGCAGGGAAGTCTAGCAAATAGCATTTCATTCACGAGTGTCTCTTATAATGTATTGGACGACGATAAGGGATGGTCATTAAATGACATTGAGATAACTTTTACCATAGAATCGATAGGTGTTAAGATTAAGGATTATTGCCCATCGCGACATGGGATTGCCACGTTGAGTAATGATACCTATATATTCCAACCGACTCGAGAAGACGACAGATATTACTATCTTGAAAAAAACGGAACACAGTTCCCGATAGAGAAGAAGATTTGCCGAAGAGTGTTTAACCCTAACAAGCTTATTGCTGATGGTAATATAGAGGCCTCGTATGAACTGATTATTTATCCCTATATAGTTGTTAGTGAATCAGCTAGTGTGATCCCTCCTGAAAAAATGAGGCAAGATTATCCCTGCACTCTAAGATATCTGGAAACAAGAAGAGATGTGCTTTTGTTGCGAGACAAAGGGGATACAAGCTCTTATCCTCATTGGTATGCTTTTGGGCGAACACAATCTCTGGTTCTTCCACGGTATAAACTGTTTTTTCCAAAATTCTCGAATAAACCAATCAGGTGTTCTATAGTAGATGATCCCGATTTAATGCTGTATAATGGGCTAGCATTCGTCAATTCAGATATCCGTAGATTGAAAATCTTAAAAAGAGTCATTGAAAGTAAGTTGTTCTGGCGATATGTCGTTGCTAATGCAAAACCGTATGCTTCCGGATACTATTCGCTCAGTGGAGTAGACATCAAGCATTTTGGCATCCCTGTATTCTCTCATACTGAAGAGAATGAACTGCTATCATTGAGTAACAAGGATGAAATCGAGCATTGGCTGATTAAAAAATACGGATTAGCTTAGTTTCGACCTTTGACCTTTTGTAGCCAAATTGTTTCCATCTATGCCGCTAACCAACCATAGCCCTGGATGGCCATGTCGATGAAGTGGTTCATTAAGAGGTTGGTATAGGTACGTATTTGTACTTTACTGCTTTAGGTGGTTCTTCCGCAATTTAGTTGAAGCACGGGTCGCTGAAGACCATTTTTCGTTTGAGCAGGTCAAGAGATGCTCGCCCAAACATTACTCGCTTTACAGCTTTTAGTTTGTTCACGAAACCTTCAACGATGCCATTTGAGGTGTCCAAAGTGATAGGTAAGCCTCCGGTCTCCCACGTCATAGACTTCTGAATTATTATCAGAACTTTGGCCATCCAAAACATGCAAGACCATGATGACCAAAGAAGAAGTGGCAAGTATCGTAAAGTACTGCAATGACAATGGCGTAAGCTACAAGGCCAGGCTATCTGAACAGGGCGTTCCAGAATGGAAGTTCTTTGAGGGCAAGAGGCGTTATGCAAAGGAGCGGGCGTCTTCCGCATCAACTGCAGGCGAGTTTCTTCAGTTGACTGCCGGAGGCGACTTCGTTCCGATGCCGTCATTTGCGGCGAAAACCGACAGAGGATTCTCAAAGAAGAACTGTAAGCCTCCGGTAAACCCCGTCATAGAATTTTGATCTCCTTGCCCGATCTTTGCGTAAAAATCTATTGAATTATGATGACACGCGAAGAAGTGGCAGAGATAATGACTTACTGCCAAGAACACACAGTATCCCACAAAGACAGGTTGGCCGAACTTGGAATCGCTCCATGGCGGTTCTATGATGCAAAATCCAGATATGCTAAATAACAGTAAGCATATCACTTTGAAATGTACCGCCTGGATGACAATGCTCAGAAATCATACGTGGTTCACCGGAGGCTTACGGCTGATTTAACGAGGAGGAGTATAAAAAGGTTTTCAATGTGCTAAATATCAGTAAATTACAAAATGACGCTAAGCGGATTCCCTTCTCTTGGTGTCATTTTTTATATGCCTTACAGACCTCTGAAGGTAAATGGTGGAATGAAAATCCACCTTTGACACACCAGACTTGAACGTTAGCTCAAGTGGGTTGTTATCGCCGAAATGCCTGGGTTGTCATCACTGAAATCCGCACAGAACGACTGCATCGTCAGTGCCGGAACCGAACTTGTCATCTGGTTATATCGCACACATGTCCGCTCGTACAATCTTGCTGCAAGTGCTGGGATTGCTGTTTCTTTTGTTTCCATGTTAATCTGTTCTTGATATTTCTATGGGCAAAAGTACGGAACCGCTAAAAAACACATGGGAAGTTGATACCTTAAAGGGGTAGATAGATAACTATGAAAGTAGCAGGTTTACTGCCATTGACAGCCATACGGCAGTCATAACGAGCGAGTATAACATGGCGTGGCTGAAAGAGTGGCTGGAAAGATGCACACCCATAACCGAGAAAACATAATTTTGAACATTGTGGCGGTGTCCGCACCGCCACAACATAACACCTAAAAACAACGAATATGATAGCAAAGACTATTTTGGAGCAGATAGGCGGCAGACGCTCTGCCGCCATGGCGGGAAGCAAAGACTTCATAGACATGGACAACAGCTTACGCATGAGCCTTGCGAGGAACAAAACGAGTGCCAACCGTCTTGACATCATTTACG